>ERZ1048686.723-NODE-723-length-30042-cov-5.701938_pt1 | contig 30042 bp, 28 predicted proteins | sample MGYA00383099_ERZ1048686 | MGnify/ENA primary metagenome ERZ1048686 (study PRJEB29581, sample SAMEA5548369) | metagenome | biome: marine; feature: coastal; material: water | depth 25 m | study: Short-term variability in the microbial, nano- and picoplankton... | reverse complement strand
ACTTTATAGAAAATAAGTGGGTTTAGCATGATCAATACCGTCAAATCAGCGCTGAGTGTATCAACACATAAAATTGGTGTCTTATCGAACAATATCGCCAACGCGGGCACGACTGCGTTCAAACGCAGTGAAGCAACATTTCGCGATGTGTATTTGACCGGCGGCGGCATGGCCAAAGTGTCCGTTGGCCAAGGCTCGTTGGTGCATACCAACCGATCTTCGCATAATCCGGCCGAATTGGAAAAGACAGGCATGTCTTCGGATGTGGCAGTCAATGGCCACGGTATGTTTATTTTGGGAAGTATCGACGGTGACGGATCGCTTCGCTATAGCCGTAACGGGTCCTTTCAAATTGACCGCAACGGGCTTTTGACGGCCAACGATGGCAGCCCGGTTCTGACCAAAGAATTGCAGACCATTACAGTGCCCTCTGAAGTGAACGGCAGCCCGCTAACCGAGTTTAATATCAGCCAGGAAGGCGATGTACGTGGCACCTATGGTTTGAAAACACCGATCGACCTTGGCCGGATCGGATTGGCCAGCTTTGATAACCCCAGTGAATTAAACCAGATCGGTGACGGGTATTATGTGTCCAATGCCGAGGCGGGTCTTTACGGGCTTTTTGATGCGAAAGACGGCGGAACAGGAACTCTTTTATCGGGCCATCTGGAAGTGGCCAATGTTGATATATCAGAAGAGTTGATCGGACTGATAAGCGCCCAGCAGGCCTTTTCCGCCGCGTCGAAGGCGCTGCAAGCAGACAGTGATATGGTGGCGCGTTTTACCCGCTAATCCACTCTCTTATCGGGCGCCTTTTAGGACGCATTAGATTGAACACCCCCCACAAACAAGTGACGGGCCAAAAAGGACAGATCAGATGGTCAAAACTATTGCCTTCTGCAGCGATAAAAACCAACCGGTAAAAAGCCCGATCGCCCGGTCCTTTGCTGCCCATTTGCAGACCTATTTTGGGCCGGCCAAACTGATTGATGTTGCAGCTAAAAGCTACTTTAACGACCTGCTAAGCACCGCAGATGATGCCGGTAATGGACCATTTGTACGTGGTAAGCCTTTATCTGAACGTGAACTTTATCTTGAAAAAGTATTTTACAATCAAGATGCGTTTTGCGCAGATTTCAGGCGGTCGGAACTGCGCATTGCGCGCCGCGCTGGGCCTATAAGCGCGGTGTCTGACAAGACCGCCTGCGCGCGGGGCAACAGGGATTGTGCTGCCGATTTTGCCGTGCTGGATGCAGGGTTTGGGCGCACGGGTTTTGATATTGCCAAAGGCGGAAAAGCCGACGAATTGGTGGTGGTTTTAGAAGATACGGTTTCGCGGTATTCCGAGGCCTATCAATTTATAAAAAATGGTCTCAAGCAGGCCGGCGGCCGCAGTTTTAATATTTTGGTTAACCATGGGTTTTGCGGCAATAAAGCCGCAGAAACATACGGCCGGCTGGATGATATGCTGAACGGTATTGGCGGCTTGAGCTATCGTTTTATTGGCTTTGTTCCGAGTTTCAAAAATGATCCAAAATTCAAAACTCTGGAAACAATGACGTTGCAGAATATTGCCCATGAATTGCTGGATTTGAAATATGATGATAAAATCCATAACATACCCAAAGCAATGTTCGAAGGCGCGCTTAATTGAAAAATCCAAGTTACACGGACAAAGACCTAGATGTCAGAAACATCGTGCTTAAGCACGAAGGTCTGGTGCGTAGAATTGCGTTTCGGATGCATTCCAAGGTTGCCAGTTTTGTAGAACTTGATGATTTGCTGCAATCCGGTCTTGAGGGATTGGTGGATGCGGCACAGAAATATACCTCGGTTGAGGGCGCCTCTTTTGAAAACTATGCCAGTATCCGGATCAAAGGATCGATCCTTGACTTAATCCGGCGCTCGGGAAATTTGAACCGCTCGACGGTTCAGGCCAAGCAAATGATCGAATCCAAAAAGGCCGAGCTTTCCAAAGAGTTCGGGCGCAGCCCGACGGATGAGGAAATCGCTAAGGGCCTCAACCTTTCGATGGAAGAATATTTCAGCTGGACAAAACTGTTTGAGGCCAATGTCTCGGAAAGTCTTAGCCAAGTTTATGATGAATTTTCCATGCTCTTCGCAGCGCCAACAATTGAACCTGAAAGGCTGATCGACAGCAAGGCCATGCGTGGCAATTTGGTTGAGGCACTGAAATCGCTGCCAACCCAACAAAGCCGGGTGCTACAGCTTTATTATGTCGAAGAGCTCAATGTTTATGAAATTGCCCAAGTGCTTGATTTATCCCCGGGCCGGGTATCGCAGGTCAAATCCGAAGCCTTTAAAACGCTGAAGTCAAAACTTGTTTCATTTGCTGAAAGTGATGGCTAGGCCCGCCGCATCTGGCGCATCTTATTTATGCTAAAGACGGATGCCGATACGGCACTAAATGGCGCCAAGCGATCTAAAGTGCTGTAAAACGATTTCCTATCCCCCTTGCACAGTGCCGGAGCCAAGGCTAGACTTCATGCAGTCTGAAAAAATTTATACGCTATATTTCTGTGGGTTAGACCCAAGAAACCATAAGGATGGGCAATGGTATTGCAGCTGCGCGATGATGCAAATGATCTTTATCAGGGCATTCAGAATTTAGCGATTATTTCACCGCATGGGCATTGTGACCCGATATGGTTTGCCGAGAATACAGCCTTTTCCGATCCGGCCGAGCTTTTGGTTGTGCCTGATCATTATGTGTTTCGCATGCTGTATTCCCAAGGCATCGCCCTGCGCGATTTGGGCATCGGTGTGCCCCCTGAACAGCGTGATCCACGGGCGATTTTTCGGTGCTTTGCGGCGCAGTGGCATCTGTTTTACGGAACCCCCAGCCGGATTTGGATTGAATATGTGCTGCGCAATACCTTGGGCATTGATACCGAGCTTGGCGCACAGACGGCGGATGCGGTTTATGATCAGATTGCCGATCGTCTGAACGGTCCATCCTATCGGCCGCGGGCGCTTTTTGACCAATTTGGAATAGATGTGCTGGCAACCACAGACGGTGCGCTCGACAGTCTTGCGCCGCATCGAAAAATTGCAGCCTCGGACTGGTCGGGGCGGATTATTCCCACCTTTCGACCCGATGCGGTGCTAAACCCCGCCGATCCTGATTTTTTGAACAACCTGCGGCAATTGGGTGTGGCGGTAAATAGCGATATCACCAGCTTTTCAGGGTATCTAGACGCATTGCGCCAGCGCCGCGCCGTCTTTAAAGATGCCGGCGCCACCGCCACAGATCATGCCATTGAACAGGTGCATACGGTTTGGCTTGCAAACCCACAAGAGCTTTATGAACGGATTTTACAAGGCCGTGCGGACGCTGCGGATCAGGCAGATTTTTATGGTCATATGCTGATCGAGATGGCGCAGATGTCTATTGAAGACGGGTTGGTAATGCAGCTTCATGGGGGCAGTCGCCGCAACACAAATCCTGAGATTTTAGAACAGTTCGGCCGAGACATGGGCGCAGATATTCCGATCAGCACCGATTGGGTGCGCGGGCTTGAGCCGCTGCTCAGCAGGGTTGGCAATAATCCAGACCTACGATTGATCCTGTTCACGCTGGACGAGGCAAGCTATGCGCGCGAACTTGCGCCCATGGCCGGTCATTGGCCGTGTTTGCGCATCGGTCCGCCGTGGTGGTTTCACGATAGCGCAGCGGGCATTGCGCGCTATTTTGATCAGGTGGTGGAAACCGCCGGCTATTTTAACTTGGCAGGATTTAATGATGATACGCGGGCCTTTCTGTCAATTCCTGCGCGGCATGATTTATGGCGCAGGGCTGTGGCCGAACATTTGGCGCGCCAAGTGCAAAAGCGTTTGTTTTCCAAATCCGTTGCAACCGAACTGGCGCAGGCCTTGGCGGTGGATTTGGCGCGCAGCGCCTATCGGCTGACATGAGCTCTGGCCAAATATTACATTTCGGCGTTGGGAATTTTTTCCGCGCTCATCTGGCCGATTATACGCAAAATGCCGGTGGCTGGCGGATTATCGGCGTCAGTTTGCGATCGGCAAGCATTGCTGACGGGCTCAAAAAACAAAACAATACCTATACGCTTTGCGTGCAGGGCACTGAGCACAAGCGCATTGATATTCTACAGCAGGTGCTGGTGGCCCCGCAAAATCCGGGCGCTGTTCTGGCCTATGTGGTCGATCCCAGGGTGAAGATTATTTCCCTCACAGTGACCGAGAAAGCCTATTGTCTGGGCCCTGACAACAGGCTCGATCTGGCGCATCCGTTGATACAGGCAGATCTGTCGGGGCAAGAACCGCAAACCGCTGTCGGGTTTCTTGCGCGGGGTCTGGCCAACCGCCGCGCGCCGCTGACAGTTCTGTGCTGCGATAATCTAAGCGCCAACGGTGATGTTCTGGGCGCCGCAGTGCGTGATTTTGCGGCTCGGGCCGGGCTTTCGATCAATTGGGGTCTTGTGGAATTTCCGAATTCTATGGTGGACCGGATTACGCCGGCAACCAGCGATGAATTGCGCTTTTCAACCGGTGATCCGATGGCAGTTCCTACCGAGCCGTTTTGCGAATGGGTGATCGAGGATCGCTTTGCCGATGTGCGGCCAAACTGGCCCGGGGTACAGTTTGTGCCCGATGTTGCGCCCTATGAAATGCGCAAACTGCGCATGCTAAACGGGGCGCATTCGTATCTTGCCTATGCCGGGCTTGCTGCGGGCTATGACTATGTTCATCAGGCCGTGGCCGATGAAGGTCTGCGGCGCAGTGCAGCGCAGTTGATGGATGAGGCTGCGCAGACCTTAAGCGGTGATTTGCGTACAGGCTCGCAAGCCTATGGGCTAGCGCTTTTGGCACGGTTTGAAAATCCGCATCTGCACCACCAGCTGCGGCAGATCGCAATGGATGGCAGTCAAAAAATTCCCTATCGTTGGGGCGACAGCCTAAGAGCCCTTGCACAGCAGGGCGTGTCTGCCCCGGCTCTAAGCCAGGCCGTTACCGCATGGATCGCGTTTTGCTGCGCCGAAGTCGCTGCCGGGCGGGCGCTGCAAGACCCTGCTGACCAAGCGATTGCCTCTGCGGTGCAAGGTCCTGCGCCAAAGCGCGATTTGCTGGCTTTGGTCGGGATCGATCCCGCCCTGCTGAGTTGATCAAACAGACCCTCTGATACTGCCAAAAACGCACCACCGCGATACTGCCGCAATACCGACGCGATACAGAGGGTCAAAATCCAAGGTTTTGAAGGCTGAAACAGGTCACACCAAAGGTGCAATTGCGCCGCGATGCTGAACCACATGGCGCGCGCAATCATGGCCTTTTGCCAGCGCTTCAGCCTGTGATGCGCCGCTAAATTTGGCCGCCAGATAGGCGCCGTTAAAACTATCGCCGGCAGCAGTGGTATCGAGCACGTTTTGCGCCGGTAGATAGGTTTGATCCACCACTTCCCCAAGGGAAACGGGCCCTTGGGCTCCGCGTTTCAAGGCCCCAGAAAGACGGCTTTTGATAAACCGCTCGGTGACCGCCGCAGCGCTTTGCTGCATCAGCAACATTTCATCATCAATCGACGGAAGCGCCAAATCCGCGCGCTTCCAAAATTCTGTGATTAAACTCTTTGCCGTATTTTGCTCAGGCCAAAGTGCGGGCCTGTAATTGCTGTCAAAGGCCAAAATATGTGCCGATTGGTTCAGGTATTCAAGCAGCGCTATGCCCACAGATGGCGGCAGAATGGCCAGTGTTATGCCCGACAGATACAGCGCATCATAATCTTTAAGGCAATGAAAAGAATAAGAGTTTTCTGATTGGAACAAGTGACGTGCCGCGGATTGATCCCGCCAATAGGAAAAGGACCGCTCGCCCTGCGCATTGGTTGTAATGGCATAAAGCCCCGGCACGCGATCATCGTCGGTTTCAATGGCGCTGGTGCCCAAAGACTGATCCGCAATAAAGCTTTTGATGCGTTTGGAAAAGCTGTCCCTGCCAAGTCGGGTGATATAATCAACTTCGATCTGTGGAGCGGCACGCTTGAGATAGATCGCCGTATTCAGCGTATCGCCCGCCACACCCAACTGGGCCTGATCCCCGGTGATGGACATTTCGATCATTGCTTCACCGATGGCGGCTATTTTCATTGTCGTACTCCACGGAATAAACCGCGTTATCAGAGGGTTAGATTTGGGGTCACAGCATATATCCCAAGGCAACACTACAGCAATTGCAAGATTAGCGTAGCCTAAAAAAGCCTTCACCAGGAAGAAACGTCATTGGCGCAGCAGCGTCAGCGGGGGCTTAGGGTTCAAAGTCATCCGCGCGGTAAATTTCAATGATCTGATCAAAACTTTGCTCTGCTTTGAAGCCCAAAGAAATCGCAAGTTGGGGATTAAATGCCTTGGGCCAGGTATCGACAATTTTGATAATGTCAGGATCGGGTTGAGGGACAATCAAATCAACAACGGCTTGCCCGGCGACGCGTCTGAGGGCTTCGATCTGTTCGGCCACTGTGCAGCTCACACCGGGAAGGTTAATGGCACGCCGCGCGCCAATTTTTGCCCCGTTCACCGTTGCAGCATGGCGTAGAAAGCCTGCAGCGGATCTTGGGGACGCATGTGTATGGCGCACGCTGTCCGCAACGGGTAAGATGGCCTGTTGGCCATTCAATGGCTCGCGGATTATGCCGGAAAAAAACGAAGAGGCCGCCAGATTGGGTTTGCCGGGCCGGACACAAACGGTTGGCAGACGCAACGAGATCCCATCGACAAATCCTTTGCGGCTAAAATCGGAAAGAATGAGTTCGCAAGTTGCTTTTTGCGCGCCATAGCTGGTTTGCGGGGCAGTGAGAAAATCATCATCGATATACTCTGGAAACGGCCCGCCAAAGACCGCAACCGAAGAAGTAAAGATAACTTTGGGGCAATAGTCCCCACCGCTGGCGATGTTTTCGCTTCGAAGCAGTTCTAGCAAATGCCACATATGGAACATATTGACCTGCCAGCCCTTGTCAAATTCCCGTTCTGCTTCTCCGGAAACAACCGCAGCCAAATGGTAAACAATATCAGGGCGCTGGGCGATGAGTTCTGCCAGTTTTGAACGATCGGATAGATCGCCAACCACTTGCTTGACCCCGGCAACGCTATTTTTGGGAAAGCCTAGGTCCAGTGCTGTAATATCGTCTATAGCTTTTCGCGATAATCCATCTACCTTTAGCTGGCCGGCAAGCTTTTGACCCACCATACCGCCGCCGCCCAAGATTAGTATCTTTGTCATTCGTTCAGTCCATTTTGCGCTTTTAGTTCTAAATATAAACCAGAATGATCTAGATTTTCGCCCTGCATCTGATCGACAAAATACTTGAACCGGTCGCGGATGTGTTCGGTGACAGGAAGCGTTAAGCCAAGGTCCTTTGCTTCAGAAAGTACGTTGTTGAGGTCTTTGAGCTGCAATTTTGAAGGCCCGCCCGGCGTAAAATCACCTTCGGTCATACGCGCGCCATGTTGCTGTAAAATTGTCCCATCAGCAAATCCGCCCCGCAAAGCATCGCGAACCGATGCAGGGTCCGCGCCGCCCGCTTCCAGCATAAGCATAGCCTCGGCCACGGCGCCTATGGTCACGCCCACGATCGCTTGATTGGCCAGTTTTGCCAATTGCCCCGATCCAGACGGACCAACATGAACCGGCCGGCCCATTGCAGATAGTACAGGCTTTGCAGTTTCAAATGCAGCGGCTTGACCGCCAGCCATGATCGCAAGGCTTGCGCCTTCGGCGCCTTTTGTCCCCCCGGATACCGGTGCATCAAGATGATCAACACCAAGAGACTTAAGGGTTAAAGCCTGCGCGCGGGATTCTGCGGGTTTTGTGCTCGACATGTCGATCCATATAGACTTTCGAACCAGAGCCGCCTGAAGTTTATGGCTATCCAATATCCCTTGTACAGCTGCGCCATCGGACAACATGCTAATAATAACTTCGGCGCCGTCTATTGCATCTGTCGGAGTTTGGGCAATTTTTGCTCCGAAATCCAGCAGTGGTTCGGCTTTGCCAGAACTGCGGTTCCAGACCGTAACGTTGTGGCCGCTTTTTAATATATTTTGCGCCATCGGAAAGCCCATCAACCCAGTTCCGAGAAAGGCAACATTTATTGGTTTTTCCATCTCTGTCCTTTATGTCTTGCTGTGTTTTGGCAAAGTCTGGCCAAAATAATTGCTGTAACGAGGTTGTTAAAAAGTATCAGTTTTGCTTTTGTCGTGTCAGTATGGGCTTGCATCGGTGACTTTGATCCAATCAGATATATGGCTATTCGGCTTCTGGTCAATATAAATATTTAGCCGGGATAAGGGGGGAAATCATATGAAACAAGGACTTAACAAGAATTGCGTTGGGATAACCGCCCTGGTTAAGAGTATTGGTTAGGTTGGATGCATTCCTGCATGGTATCATTCTTCCATGCAGCCAAGGGCAAAGAAAATGGGGTTTCAATACGGCATTCGAAAAGCGCTCTTTGCACAGCCAAAGGGATCATATTATCAACCGAGTGTTGGAACTTAGCCAATTGAGAGGACCGTAATGGGAAAAATAAAAGATATAAAAGCGCGCCTTTTCAATGTGCCATTAGAAGAGGTTTTGGTTGATGCCAAGCACGGCGATCACAGTCATTTTCATTTAATAACGGCCACTGTTACGCTGGAAGATGGGCGCTCGGCGACGGGGTACACATATAATGGCGGGCGCGGCGGGCATGCCACGGCAGCCTTAATTAAACATGATATTGCGCCTTATTTACGTGGCTTGGATGCGACCCCTGTCGAAGACATTTATGATCGGATGCAGTGGCACTTGCACTATGTCGGTCGTGGCGGTTTGGTAAGTTTTGCCATATCCGCAGTTGATATCGCACTTTGGGATCTGCGCTGTAAAGCCGAAGACCAGCCTTTATGGAAACGCGCAGGCGGGCATTCAAACACATGCAAAGCCTACGCTGGCGGGATTGATTTAGGCTTTCCTCTTCCCAAGCTGCTTGGCAACGTCCAAAGGTATCTTGAGGCAGGCTTTAATGCGGTAAAAATAAAAGTTGGCCAACCAAATATGGCGGATGATATTGAGCGCATCCGCGCAGTGCGGCAACTGATCGGACCAGACGTGACGTTCATGATTGACGCCAATTATTCTTTGTCTGTTGCTCAGGCAACCGAATTGGCCAACGCCATAAAAGATCAAAATATTTTTTGGTTTGAAGAGCCAATTATACCCGATGATTATTCCGGTTACGCCGATATTGCCCAAGCGACAGGAATGGCGGTGGCGCAGGGTGAAAACCTTCATACATTGCATGAATTTGAAATGGCGCTGGCGCAGTCACAGTTAAGTTTTGTGCAGCCTGACGCATCAAATTGCGGTGGTATAACAGGGTGGTTACAAGTGGCAGACAAGAGCCGAATAGCCGGCGTTCCGATCTGCAGTCACGGAATGCAGGAGTTGCATGTCAGTTTGGTCAGTTCACAGCCGCATGGTGGTTGGTTGGAAGTCCATAGTTTTCCAATCGACCGCTATACACGCCAACCCCTCCAGCTTAATCACCACCATGCAGTTGCGCCAGACACTGCGGGCATCGGGGTCACGTTTGACTGGTCACTCTTGGAGCCATTTGAAATTGTCATATGACACGGTGTTTTAATAACCAGAGTAAATTTAAAACACTGTGCCATACAACTTTGTCACCCAACGATTCAGATGATAAGCGCCTGAGCCAAAATTTTTGGTATGATGACAATCAGATTCTAAGTTCTTCTAATGTTTTTCCGCTCTGAAGCGCGTATTCAACCCACTTGGGTTTGCGGCCGCGCCCTGTCCAAGTTTGGTCTTGGTCATCTGAATTGCGATATTTTGGGGCAACTTTCGCACGCGGTTTGCGCATTTCAAAGATTTCATCAAGCTTGTAGCCCATGGATTTGGCAGTTTTTTCCAGCTCTTCGCGGGCATGTGCCAAAGCGCGCGCATTAAATGAATTGATGGCAGCTTCGACATCCTTTTTTAAGGATGTTAATTCTTCTAAGGTGTAATTGTCCAAGTCAGGTTTCATAGTTTTATCCATATTCTTATAGTATTGAATTGTTCTTTACTCGTTTATTTAAAATATTTACTGTTTCAATGTTACTTTGCCTTCATTAATTTACTACTGATTTCTTAAAATGTGGGAAGAGTTTAACTCATCTAATAGTAGATTAAGTGGTTTTCTTGAGTATTTCAATACAGTTTTATTTATTTAAAGTGGTTAAAAATCCGCCCATCTATTTTTTCTCAAATAAAAAATGCAAAAAGATGCGCCGACGGCGTTTTGTTCAAAAGCAGTTATTTTCGATTTATTCAATTGGCCGATTTGCAAAAATCGCATGTTAGGAGGATCGAAAGTGTTGTGCAGGTTGACATTCTGGGTGAGCGACAACATTTTTTTTAACTAAATCTTTTTTGGGTTGGTGATTATTTTTCATGAATCTATTGAAAAGCAGCGCTGGATGTTGTCAGTGAAGTTGGTATTAGTATGATTTATTTTTTTGATCTTTTTTCCATTTATTCTATTTACGGGTTCATTCATGAGATTATTATTTGTTCAGGCCCTGAAACTCTCAATTCTTTCGGGTTTTTTCACTCTACCTGTAGTGGCAGAAGGTTTATCAGAAAATAAACAGAAAAGGCACTTTATTGGTAATGGCCGGTTAACCACAAATGATGTGCTAGGTGATGGCAAGGACAGATGGCGAACCGGGTCATTTAGCTCAAGTCGTATTTGGGGGCAAAAATGGAAAGGTGAACTGCCCCAAGAGTTTGCTGAACTTGTTGAAGCCCGTTTTCTGGGCGAGATAATAGCGCCTTCAGACCTAAGTGGAAAACGTGGTATTGATAGACCTTTTGTCGGGCATCTAGGCCTCAGTTTACACAGCCATTTTCAACGCAAAGGACTAGAGTATAGCATCGGCGTTGGGGCATCTGTTTTGGGTCAGCAAACCGGGCTTGATAACTTTCAAAAAAGTCTTCATGAAGCCTTGAATGAAAAATTGGCCTCTGAGGCCGTGTTGTCCAACCAGATTAGCAATCAAGTTCTATTCGGGCCGTTTTTGGAAGTTGCCAAAACTGTCCCTGACGGGGATCGACTAATTATCAGACCCTTTTTTGAGGCGTATGCGACAGCGGAAACGCTTGCACGCGTGGGTGCGGATATTTATTTTGGAAGTGGATTTTCAGACAAATTATATATAAGAGATCAAGTGACCGGTCAGCGATACCGAGCCATCGGGGCGAGCGAAGAAAAATTGGGTTTTTCTATCGGCGGCGATATCGGCCACGTGTCAAACAGCGCATTTTTTGATGGCGCAGAATCGACTATGCTTCGTCGTCGATTGCGGTTTCGTACCGGTCTACATTGGGGCCAAAAATCCAAACAGGGCTTTGCAGGGTTGACCTGGTTGAGCAAAGAGTTTTCAGGGCAATCTGAAGGCCAGATATTGGGTTCAGTGCGGCTGATTTTAAGGTTTTAGGTTAGCTGCGAAATCCCGCCTTAGGGGTGATCCAGCAATCTAATCTTGTTCAATCCAAGACGACAGAAGGGCAAGCGCGGATGCGTCTGACCAATTGGAATCCCCAAGCAGGCGGCCAATCTCGTGGCCATCTGGCGAGATTAAAATGCTTGCGGGCAGTCCAAGCACCGCCATGCTGCGCGCCAATTTTTGTTTTGGGTCGCGGTATGTTGGTAAATTACCTATTCCGATCTCGGCAAAAAATTTGTCAATTGCTGCCGGCGTATTGCGGCCGGTGGCAATGGTTACAACGCTAAAGTCACTGCCGCCGATCGTGGATTGAAGTGTGGAAAGGCTTGGCATTTCAGCGCGGCAGGGTGCGCACCAAGTGGCCCAGAAATTCACCAAAACATAGCGGCCTTTGTAATCATCCAGCGTTTTCTCCGCACCATTCTCGGTCAAAAACGGAATATTAGAAACCCGTTTGGGCTCGGTATGAAGCACCAGCTTTTGCATGTCGCCTTGGCGCAGTTGATTTAGTGCTGAAATATTAGAGTTTTCTGCCAAGGCGCTATTTGCACCTGCAATCAGAGCAGTATAAAGAATGATCAAAGAAATAGCGCGCATGCGTCCTCCGAAAGGCTCCAATATGTCAAACAAGTCCTCGAACCAGATGTGGGGTGGCCGTTTCGCCGCTGGTCCGGATGCCATTATGGAAGCAATTAATGCGTCCATTGGATTTGACCAGCGTCTGGCGGCACAAGATATTGCCGGATCGCAGGCCCATGCCGCAATGCTGGCAGCACAGGATATCATCTCAGATAGCGATGCCGACGCCATAAGAAAAGGCCTGTTCACGGTCTTGTCAGAAATCCAAGGCGGTGAGTTTCAGTTTTCTACGGCGCTTGAAGATATTCATATGAATGTCGAAGCGCGTTTGAAAGAAATTATAGGCGACCCGGCAGGGCGTTTGCATACAGCGCGCTCGCGCAATGATCAGGTGGCCACTGATTTCCGGCTGTGGGTGCGCGATCAACTCGATGCGGCTGATCAGGCGCTTACCTCCCTGATTTCAGGGCTTTTGACCCAAGCCGAAGCTGGCGCAGGTTGGGTGATGCCCGGGTTTACCCACCTGCAAACAGCACAGCCTGTCACTTGGGGGCATCACATGATGGCCTATGTGGAAATGTTTTCGCGGGACCTTGGGCGGGTTCGCGATGCGCGTGCGCGGATGAATGAGTGCCCGCTGGGGGCGGCTGCTCTTGCAGGAACATCGTTTCCGATTGACCGGGATTACACTGCTCAGGCGCTTGGTTTCGACCGGCCTATGGCCAATTCACTGGATGCGGTCAGCGACCGTGACTTTGCGCTGGAATTTCTAAGCTTGGCTTCGATCTGCGCGATGCATCTTAGCCGGTTTGCAGAAGAGTTGGTCATTTGGTCTTCGGCGCAATTTCGTTTCGTTTCTTTGTCTGACAGGTTTTCGACAGGCTCATCCATCATGCCGCAAAAGAAAAACCCCGATGCGGCAGAATTGATCCGTGCCAAAGTCGGGCGGATTTTTGGCGCCCATGTTGCATTGATGATGGTGATGAAAGGCTTGCCGCTTGCCTATTCCAAGGACATGCAAGAGGACAAAGAACAGGTATTTGACGCGGCCGATCATTTGATTTTGGCCCTGGCAGCAATGGACGGCATGGTGCGCGATATGCACGCCAATCAAGAGGCTTTGGCCGCCGCCGCAGGTTCAGGGTTTTCCACGGCCACCGATCTGGCGGATTGGTTGGTTCGCACGTTGAATATGCCGTTTCGCGATGCCCATCATGTCACAGGCGCTTTGGTGGCACTGGCCGAAAAACGCAGCTGTGATCTACCAGAGCTTAGCCTCGCAGATATGCAGTCGGTTCACAGCGCAATAACCGAAGATGTATTTTCCGTACTTGGTGTTGAAAATTCGGTTGCATCAAGGGTATCGTTTGGCGGCACTGCCCCAGAGCAGGTGCGCGCCCAGATTGCAAATTGGAAAGGCAGGCTTGCGATATGAATTATCTTAAAGTGGTATTAATGGCGGCTCTTTTGGCTTTTACCGCAGGCTGCGGCGTTGATGGGCTGCCAGTGCCGCCAAGTGCGAACGCGGCAGAATAATTCTGGTAAATTCCTAATAGAATGTTGAAATTGAAGGTTAATTTTAAACCATCCCATTGACAGTAGACGCTATTTTGGACAGGTTTCAAAGGACGGCTAACGCCGTTTAAAAATAACACTTGATTTGGTTTTGAGCTTCAAGCCCGGCCATGATCAACAAATTTGGGGTCGTGATGTCAGAGCTACAGTTTTCCAAAGGTATTTCCCGTCTGGGCACAGAGTCCGCATTTATCGTTTTGGCGCGGGCTCAGAAATTGGCCGCAGAGGGCAAAGATATTATCAATCTGGGTATCGGGCAGCCTGATTTTCGCACCCCTGATCATATTGTTCAGGCTGGCATCAAAGCGTTGCAGGACGGTCATCATGGCTATACGCCGGCCAATGGCTTGCCACAGCTCAGAACTGCGGTGGCCGAAGATCTTGCAGCGCGGCACGGCGCGGATGTCAACCCAGACAACGTTATCGTGGTCCCCGGTGGAAAGCCGACGATGTTTTTTGCGGTTTTGATGTTTGGGGAACCGGGCGCAGAGATTATCTATCCCAATCCCGGCTTTCCGATTTATGAATCTGTCATCCGCTATAGTGGCGCCACAGCCGTTCCAATGGCCCTGAGTGAGCAAAACGGGTTTGCCTTCGATGCAGATACAGTGCTGTCTCAAATCAATGAGCGGACGCGATTAATCATCATTAACAGTCCTGCCAACCCAACTGGCGGCGTGACGCCGAAGGAACAGATTGACAAATTGGTGGCAGGATTGCGGCAGCATCCGCATGTGGCCATTCTATCGGATGAGATTTATAGCGAAATGCTATACGGTGGGCGCACCCATGTGAGCCTGCTAAATTATCCTGAAATACGTGACCGGCTGATTGTGCTTGATGGATGGTCAAAAACCTATGCAATGACCGGATGGCGTATGGGCTATGCGGTCTGGCCCGATGCAATGGTCGATCCGGTGACGCGTTTGTGCATTAATGATCATTCATGCGTTAACGCCTCGGCGCAATTTGCCGGTCTTGCAGCACTGACCGGACCCAAGGACGCGGTGCATCAGATGGTCGCCGAGTTTGATGCCCGGCGGCGGATTATTGTGGATGCTTTGAATGATTTGCCAGGGGTTCGCTGCACCGATGCTGCTGGTGCCTTTTACGCCTTTCCCAATATCTCGGGCACGGGGTTGAGCGCCGCAGATGCTCAGGACCTGTTTTTAGAAAAGGCTGGTGTTGCTACAATTGCCGGTACCAGCTTTGGGGTTCATGGCGAAGGCTTCATCCGGTTTTCCTATGCAAACAGCACCGAAAACATCGAACGTGCGATTGATCGTATTCGACCACTTTTGAGCTAATATTAGGCAAAAGCACCCCTTTGGGACACAAGAGGCAGCTTAACAAGTGTGCTTGTGTCAGGAGAAGGGTTTTCTTAACATGCTGAATGGTCTAGGTGATCTTCACTTCTGATCTATTCAACCGGGGCAAGGATTATGGATCACTTTCTTTATCGTGATGGTTTGCTGCATGCAGAAGATGTGGCAATTCAGGATATTGCTGAACAGGTGGGCACGCCGTTTTATGTCTATTCAACAGCCACATTGATCCGTCATTTCAAACTTTTTGATGAGGCTCTCGACGGGCTCGATCATCTGGTTTGTTTTGCAATGAAAGCGGCATCCAATCAGGCGATCCTTAAAACGCTTGGCAATCTTGGTGCAGGCATGGATGTGGTGTCGGGCGGGGAATATTTGCGTGCCCGCGCAGCTGGCGTGCCGCGCGAGCGGATTGTATTTTCCGGGGTTGGCAAAACGCGCAGTGAAATGCATCAGGCGCTGCTGGGCGGAGTGCGCCAGTTCAACATCGAAAGCGAGCCTGAATTGCATCTGTTGAATGAGGTGGCCTTATCGCTCGGACGCACGGCGCCGATCACAATTCGGGTCAATCCAGACGTTGATGCAAAAACCCATGCTAAAATTGCCACTGGAAAATCTGAAAACAAATTTGGCATTCCAATATCACGCGCGCGCGACGTTTATGCCCAAGCTGCGCAGCTCAAAGGTTTGGATATCGTGGGCATTGATGTTCACATCGGCAGCCAGCTGACTGAATTAGAGCCCTTTGTTGCTGCTTATCGCAAATTGGCGGAATTGACTAAAACACTACGGTCCGATGGCCACAATATTCGACGGCTTGATTTGGGCGGTGGTTTGGGCATTCCTTATACCCGCTCAAACGAAGCGCCACCATTGCCAACGGATTATGGGGCAATGGTCAAACGCGAATTGGGGCATCTGGGCTGTGAAATAGAAATTGAACCGGGCCGGTTGATTGCAGGCAATGCGGGGCTTTTGGTCAGCTCAGTGATTTATGTGAAATCAGGCGAAGACCGTGAATTTTTAATCCTAGATGCGGCAATGAATGATCTTGTACGCCCTGCAATGTATGATGCGCATCATGATATTGTGCCTGTGATCGAGCCGGCAGCCGGCACAGAACAGGCAGTATATGATATCGTCGGTCCGGTTTGTGAAAGTGGCGATACATTTGCCAAAGGCCGTCATCTTGTGGCGCAACAGCAAGGCGATCTTGTGGCCTTTCGCTCTGCAGGCGCTTATGGCGCAGTTATGTCCAGCGAATATAATACCAGACCCTTGATCCCCGAAGTGCTGGTGAACGGGGATCAATTTGCGGTTATTCGTGCCCGTCCAAGCTATGACGACATCATAAATCGTGAAACTTTACCGGACTGGCTGTAACCAAAACGCTCAAGCAACCAAATTGCGAGCCGTCGGATAAATTAGTTTGTCTTGCGCCATGTATCATTGCCGAAGAGTTCGCTTTTTGGGCGGTTAAAAGAACGCAGTAAATTATAGGGAAGGTGTTTGGATCATGGCCCAGCGGGTTTGCAGCCAATCGATCGCCTGACGTATCCATTGGTCCAACACAATACGCATATTATTAATCCACTGTTGGTATAGTTCGAGCGGCTGTTGCAAAGCGGGTATACGTTCGCTCAATGTGCCGGCAAAATAATAGAGCGCCGCCGCTGCGATAATAATCGCAATACCAAGCAAAAATCCCAGTCTGCGTTGCCCTTTTTGTGCGATTTCTTTAGAGGCATCACTATCGCTTGGCCACTCTGCACCGCTGGTGCTAAGGGTGGAATTTATCTCATCAATATCCGGCAATAGGGCGCCGCGTGTGCTTTTCGCGGTCTTTTCGCTATTTTGATATAGCGCTTCTAGGGCCTGCATATCCATGTCGGCATCGCGGGCCTGATCCGAAGACCCTGATCGGACAGGGCTACTTGATGCGGCCTCGCTGTTTGGTTGGGATACTGCCGCGTTGTCTGGGACCTGTGCTGAATTTATGCCGCGTTCTTCGACCTCGCGTTTGGCTTCTTCTCGCAATACGCCAGCAACAGAGGGATGCAGGGATCTTTTTTGCCGCAAAGGCGGCATCTGCGGGCCCGCGCCTGCGGATGGTGCGGGTGAACCCTCGTCTAAATCATCGCCCCGTAAGCTTTCAGACCCTTGCTCAGCGGGCTTTGGCAAATCAAGGCCATCAACCTTGTCTTTGGATAATGGCTGTAAGTCCTGCGCCGGATGGGTTTGAAACCATGTATGATTACAAGCCGAGCATTGCACATCGCGGCCATATTTTTTGGGAATATGGTCTTCTGGAACTTCATATTGCGCGCCGCAATTCGGACACAGCAGTAGCATTTTAGGCTCTTCTATCACGTTATTTTCCCGATTTCCCTTCACCTTATGGCACAATATATAATCTAGCCAAAAGGGAAAAGTGAATTTCTATGTGCCAAGATGGATTGCAACGCGCGCGATGCTAGGGCACAACACAGATAAAGGTCGCCGTTGCTGAAAGAACGTGGTTTGATAGATTTGGAAAATGTGGCCTACACCTATAGTGGAGGCGAGCTGTTATCAGAAATGACGCTGTCGATCGCGTCAGGTGCGTTTTATTTCCTTACAGGTCCATCCGGGTCTGGGAAAACCACCTTTCTTAAAATGTGTTATGGGGCACTTGTGCCCACTACTGGGACCATCGCCATATTTGGTCAAGACCCTCGGAAAATGACCCGTGATGACATTGCGCTCACCCGCCGCCGTATCGGGGTTGTGCATCAAGATTGCCAGTTTCTCGACCACTTGAATGTAGTGGATAATATTGCTCTTCCGCTGGCGGCAGCAGGCCAAGATACCTTGGCAGATGGCGCAAATCTAAAAGAGCTTTTGAACTGGGTGGGTCTTGGTCACCGCGCCGATGCGCTGCCCCCTGAATTGTCGGGCGGCGAGCGGCAAAGGGCTGCTCTTGCACGGGCGGTGATTATGTCGCCAGATATTATTCTGGCCGATGAACCCACCGGAAATGTTGACTGGGAAATGTCGCAACGGCTGTTGCAATTGTTGGTCGAACTTAACCGAATGGGAAAAACGGTTGTGATCGCCAGTCATGATCTTAGCCTGATACGCGCCGCCAAAACCGAAGTGCAGGCGCGCGTTTTGCGAATTTATAACAAACGTGTGCAATTGGCCGGGGCCAACTTATGACGACCCCCAATGACGATAGCGGGTTTCCGATTTCACATGATACCAGCCGCGATCGGGTGGTGCCGCCGACGGGTTTTACGGCTGGATTGACGACCTTTACCTCTGCAGCCATGGCTTTTTTGGTGGTGTTTGCGCTGGCGCTGTCGCTGGCTGCAAACCGGTTATCAGATCGCTGGAGCGCGGCTTTGGCTGGCGGAGCGACACTGCGTATTTCAGCCCCAGCTGAGCAGATGGGCAGCCAATTGGCACAGGCGATTAAAGTTCTCAAAACCACGCCGGGGATTGCCGAAGCGCGGGTGATTACACCCGATGAGCAGCAGGCGCTACTTGAGCCGTGGTTTGGCCCTGACCTGCCGGTTGACGCGCTTCCTATTCCGCGCCTTATTGATATCCGCGAAGATAGCCGGGGCTATGATGCACAGGGATTGCGCCTGAGGCTGGCTGCGGAGGTGCCCGGAGCGGTGCTTGATGATCACAGCCGGTGGCAGCGCCCCTTGGTTAAAGCAGCCCAGCGGGTTTGGGCATTGGGGCTGTTTGCAATTGTGCTAATGGCGGCGACCAGCGCGGCGATGATCACTCTTGCAACCCGGGCGGCCATGGCGGCCAATGCACAGGTTGTTGCGGTGCTGCGTTTGATTGGTGCGCGCGACAGCTATATTGCAGCAGCTTTCGTGCGGCGCTTTACCTTGCGGGCTTTTCTAGGTGCGGCTATCGGCACAGCCGCCGGCGCTTTGGCCGTATACCTGTTGCCTTCGAAAAACGATCAGGCGATGATTTTGTCAGGCCTTGGTTTTCAACAATTGCAATGGATGTGGCTACTGGCCTTGCCGCCAATCATTGCGGGAGTGGCCTTTTTTGCAACCCGGCAGGCGACCCGCCGAGAACTGCGGAGGCTTCGATAATGCGATATGCGGTGCGCTGGCTACTGTCATTTTTATTTTCCATTCAAATGTATCTTATGATGGCGGTTATCGGTGTGGCCTTTGCCCCATTGTCTGCTGTCAGCCACCGCTTTGCCTGTTTTACGGTGCGGACGTATTGTCGGTGGGTGCGTTGGACTGCTGGATGGATGATCGGTCTTAAGTCGGAAATCCGCGGTCCGGTTCCAACGGATGGCGTTTTGATCGCCAGTAAACACCAAAGCTTCTTTGATATTATTTTAATTGTTAGCGTTATTCCCAAGCCAAAGTTCATTATGAAGGATATCCTTAGATGGGCGCCGGTTGTTGGCTGGTATGCCTATTTTTTGGATTGCATTCCCGTAAAGCGTGGCCGCCGGGCTGAAGCGATTAAGAAAATGTTAGCTGATATCAGCAACGGCACGGCGCAAGCAGGTCAACTTGTTATTTACCCACAAGGCACCCGCGTCGCACCGAGAGCAAAACTACCCTATAAGGTGGGCGCGGCGGTTCTATACAAAGAGACCGGTCAACCCTGCGTGCCAGCGGCGACCAATGTGGGGATTTTTTGGCCACGGCGGGGTGTTTACCGAAAACCGGGTCTGGCGGTTGTCGAATTTTTACCAACAATCGGGCCAGGGCTGAACAAAGAAGATTTTTTAACCCGATTGGAAAATGTGGTTGAGACCCAGTCAGACATATTGATGCAAGAGGCGGAAAACCATGAAGTATATCGAAAATCTGGATGATTTACTGGCGCTTTATGGTGAACCGAGCGCGGCGGCACTGAAAAAAGTATCTCCTGTTCTGACCCCGCTTTACGCGAAATGGATCGTAGCATCGAAATTTTGTGTGCTGACCACTAACGGGCCTGAGGGTACGGACGGAAGCCCGCGCGGAGACGCCGGACCAGTTGTGCAGATCAGTGATGCGCAGACCCTTTTGATGCCCGACTGGCGCGGCAATAACCGGCTGGATAGCCTGCGCAATATTATTGAGGACGGGCGGGTGTCTTTGATGTTCATCGTCACGAGCAGCAAAGAGGTGTTACGTGTCAATGGCAGGGCAAAATTAACCACTGATAGCGAATTACGGGCCGGTTTTGAACGCAAGGGCAAGTGCCCGGAAACGGTGATCGTGATCAAAATTTCAGAAGTCTATATCCAATGTTCCCGCGCCCTTCTACGCTCAGGATTATGGGCTGGGAACAAGCCACAAGATTTACCAACCATGGGTGAGATTATTGCCGAAGCCAGCCACGGTGAAGCGGGTGGGCAAGAGTTTGATAGAGCCTGGCCAGAGCGGGCGATTAAGACGTTGTGGTGACGTAAAATTCAAGTGGCCGTCATTGAGCGTGCGTCGGTGAAACCCCCTCAAACTGCCAAATTTCCAGTTTGCGATGAACCATTTATGACCATTGCGATACGCGCCTTAGGTTTCGGATGCGAAACTGTCATGTCAGCGCCCGCCGCATGCGACCTAAAAATTGTCGGAATCGCCGTGCTGTTTATAGACAAGGCGCATTATACGCAGTCCAGAGTATACCCATGCACCCAATAGGGAATGAATTATGAGTTATAAATCAGATATCGAAATTGCCCGCGAAGCCAATAAAAAACCGATCCAAGAGATTGGCGCTAAATTGGATATTCCGTCCGAACATCTTTTGCCCTATGGCCACGATAAGGCAAAGGTCAGTCAGGACTTTATTAACTCGGTTCAAAGCAAGCCCAACGGCAAGCTTATCTTGGTGACCGCGATCAACCCGACACCTGCCGGCGAAGGCAAAACCACCACCACCGTTGGATTGGGCGACGGGCTCAACCGCATCGGAAAACGGGCGGCCATTTGTATCCGCGAAGCTTCGCTTGGCCCCTGTTTTGGAATGAAGGGCGGCGCAGCCGGCGGCGGTTATGCCCAAGTTGTCCCCATGGAGGAAATGAACCTTCATTTTACGGGCGATTTTCACGCCATCACATCAGCGCATAACTTGCTCTCTGCGATGATCGATAATCACATCTATTGGGGCAACAAACTTGAGATTGACCAACGCCGTGTGGTCTGGCGCCGGGTGATGGATATGAACGATCGGGCGCTGCGCGATATTGTGACCTCGCTGGGCGGGGTGGCCAACGGCTATCCGCGTCAAACCGGGTTTGATATCACCGTGGCCTCTGAGGTCATGGCGATCTTGTGTTTGGCAACCTCGCTTGAGGATCTGCAAAAGCGTTTGGGTGATATCATTGTCGCTTACCGGCGCGACAGAACGCCGATCTATTGCCGCGATATCAAAGCCGACGGCGCGATGACTGTTCTGCTGAAAGATGCGATGCAGCCAAATTTGGTTCAAACACTGGAAAACAACCCTGCCTTTGTCCACGGCGGTCCATTTGCCAATATCGCCCATGGCTGTAATTCGGTGATGGCAACCACAACTGCCCTAAAGGTGGCAGATTATGTGGTGACCGAAGCCGGATTTGGCGCCGATCTTGGGGCCGAGAAATTCATGAATATCAAATGCCGTAAAGCTGGCCTTGCGCCTGCGGTTGTGGTGGTCGTGGCCACGGTGCGTGCAATGAAGATGAACGGCGGCGTGGCCAAAGCAGACTTAGGGCCGGAAAATGTCGAAGCGGTAAAGGCCGGATGCTCGAACCTTGGACGGCATATCGAGAATGTTAAATCCTTTGGAGTTCCTGTTCTGGTTGGTATTAACCATTTTGTCACGGATACGGATGCCGAAGTGCAAGCCGTCAAAGACTATGTTGCTGAACAGGGCGCAGAAGCCATTTTGTGCCAGCACTGGGAAAAAGGGTCCGAGGGTACGATTGAACTGGCAACCCGCGTGGCGGAAATCGCTGATGCGGACATGGCTAACTTTGCACCGCTTTACAGCGATGATCTGAGCCTATTTGAGAAAATCGAAACTGTGGCAAAGCGGATTTATCGCGCGGATGAAGTCTTGGCTGATGGAAAAATCCGCAACCAACTCAAAGACTGGGAAGCAGCAGGTTATGGCCATCTTCCGGTCTGTATGGCGAAAACCCAATACAGCTTTACCACCGATCCGAACCGCCGCGGGGCGCCTTTGGGCCATTCGGTGCCAGTGCGCGAAGTGCGTCTAAGCGCTGGAGCCGGATTTATCGTTGTGATCTGTGGTGAGATTATGACAATGCCAGGATTGCCATCAGTGCCGGCCTCAGAAGCGATTATGCTTAATCCTGAGGGCCAAATTGAAGGGCTGTTTTAACCCCAGATAGGTTGTTTTTGCCCAATTGACAAAGTATCTGCTGGTGGTCTTTGCTGTGCAAGCTGCATAATTAGGCCAAGACCACCACAGCGTTAAATAGATAAAAGGAACGCACCAATGAGCGCCAAGATTATTGATGGAAAAGCCTTTGCCGCGCAGATTCGCGAACAGGTCGCAGGCCATGTTGCTGCGCTGAAATCACAGCATCAAATCACGCCGGGGCTTGCCGTGGTACTTGTAGGCGAAGATCCTGCAAGTCAGGTTTATGTGCGATCAAAGGGAAAGCAAACCACCGAGGTGGGGATGAACAGCTATGAGCATAAGCTCGATGCCGGCACATCCGAAGCCGATCTATTGGCCTTGATCGATCAACTGAATGCAGATCCTGCGGTGCATGGTATTTTGGTGCAATTGCCATTGCCCGGTCATCTGAACGAGGATCTGGTGATCAATTCGATTGCGCCAGAAAAAGATGTGGACGGATTTCATATTTCAAACGTCGGATTGCTTGGCACAGGTCAAAAGTCGATGGTGCCATGCACGCCGCTGGGCTGTTTGATGATGCTGCGCGATCATCATGGATCTTTGTCAGGACTTGATGCGGTTGTTGTCGGGCGCTCAAACATTGTTGGCAAGCCAATGGTACAATTGCTGCTCAATGATAGCTGCACCGTAACAGTGGCGCACAGCCGCACCAAAAACCTGCCGGATGTGGTGCGCCGCGCCGATATTGTGGTGGCCGCCGTTGGCCGCGCTCAAATGGTGCCCGGCGACTGGATCAAACCGGGGGCCACGGTCATTGATGTCGGCATCAACCGGATCGATAAACCCGAGGGCGGTACGCGCTTGGTTGGGGATGTGGATTACGAAAGCTGCGCTGCTGTGGCCGGTGCCATTACCCCTGTTCCGGGGGGCGTTGGGCCGATGACGATCGCATGTCTTTTGGCCAATACGGTGACAGCCTGCTGCCGCTCAAACGGGGTAGCTGAACCCGAAGGACTTACGGTTTAATCACGCGGCATTTGGATTGGGCGGGCCTGTTTTCCGGTTAAAATGGCAACCGCTTCGGGCCGCATCAAGCAGCACAGTACGTCGGACTGGGTCTTAAGCCCGCCTGTAAAGGTTCCATAGGCGGGCAGGACCAACCGGTCACTGTCAAGCAAAAAGCAGGGTTTTGAAATTGATTTCCCCCGCAGGCTTATTTGGGCTTTGGGGTGATAATGACCTGAAATTTCGCCATTTTCCTGACTGCTTGAAATATGCCGGAACACCAATGGGGGCTCGGGAAGCGCAGACATATATGTGCCGCCTAATTCCATGGGGCCGGGATCATGGTTGCCCTCAATCCAGATCCATCGCCGCCCGGTTTGCAGACGCGATATCCATTGCAGTTCAGCCTCAGGCAGACGGTCCCCAGAGAGCTTGTCATCAAAACTATCGCCCAAACACACAATGACTTCAGCGCGGGTCAGGGTGATGTCGGCCTCAAGCCGATAAAGCGTGTCGCGGGTTTCATAGGGCGGCAACATAGGGCCGCCTTGGCGCATGGCCCGATCGGCTTTACCCAGATGTAAATCTGAAACACACAGCAGATTTTTCTCGGGCCACCAAAGGGCTCCAGAGCCCAAAGCAACCAAAGATGCGCCTGCCAAAGTAAAGTGATAGCTGCTCATATCCCTTAAAGGGCAGAGTTCGATGCATTTGGCAAGTCTAGAAATCCAATCCAGCTTCCTTAATAAGGGCCTCTGTGTGCTCAGAAATCAACCGCTCGACCGCTTGTCCTTCTACCGGAACCCGTCCTGCTTCTAAAAATAGGGGTGCAGAAAATGGTGATAAGTGTGGCAGGGCGCGATGATCAATCCGGCCTTCTATCCGATCCAGCATTTGCCGAATGCGAGAAAAATCTACCAACCCACGCATTGCTTCGCTTTTGGTTATTTGCATCATCAGGTGATCCGGGTCGTATTTCAATAAAGTGTCATAGAGAATATCAGAGGAAAAAGTCGCTTGGCGGCCCGATTTTTGCAGTCCCGGCAGATTTCGTTCGATCAAACCTGAAATGGTGGCGACGGCGCGAAAGCTGCGCTTCATCACAGCATTGCCGGCCAACCAATCGCCCAACCCCTGTTCCAAATCATCAGGGTCAAACAGGCTTTTCGGGGTTTTAATTGGCTCTAACCCCCAAATCAGCGTTGCATAATCTGTGGCCACGAATCCCAAGGGTGCAAGCCCCCTTGCTTCAAGCTGTTTGCTCAGCAATAGTCCAAGTGTTTGCTGGGCGTTACGTCCGGCAAAGCCATAAATGCACAGATGATGCAGGTCCTGACGGGGGAAGGTTTCAAGCAAGAGCCTGTCAGGCAGTGGCAGGGTTGAAATACGTGTCTGTTGCTCAAGCCAATGTACCGTATGGCGGGGAAGGCCAGACCAGTTTTTTGTGGCAAAGCGGCTTAATATTCGCGCAGATAACTGAGTTGAGGTGGCAAATTTTGTACCGCTAAAAACCGCAATTTTTGGTTTTTTGTTGGCCTGACGGGAAACCTCGACTGTCATGTCGCGCAGGTTTTCAAACCGCACCACCTGACCGCCGATCAAAAACGTATCGCCGGGCGAAAGCGTAGCGGCAAAGGCTTCTTCAATTTCGCCCAGCGGTTTGCCGCCGCGCCGGCGTTGAAGCCGAACTTTTAGGGTGTCGCTGTCTTGTATGGTGCCGGCGTTCATCCGGATGCGCGCCGCGCTGCGCAGATCGCGCAACCGATAAAGGCCATCTGGTTGCCGCATCAGACGGTGCCATTGGTCATATCGCTTTAGCGCGTAGCCCCCCGTGGTACAAAAATCTACGCATTGGTCAAAATCGGCCCGGCTCAGCGCGCTATAGCTGCCGGCGGTGCAGACCTCAGCATAAAGTTCATCCGCATCAAAAGGCCCGGCACAGGCGACCAATACGATATGCTGGCAGAGCACATCTAATGGTTTGCTGCCGCGCTTTTCACCATCAAGATCATTTGCGATCACGGCTTCAAGCGCGGCCACGCATTCAACAATCTCAAACCGGTTGGCTGGAACAATCAAGGCTTTGGAGGGGGCATTATAGCGGTGGTTGGCACGCCCGATGCGCTGAACCAAGCGCTTTACATTCTTTGGCGCGCCAATTTGAATGACCAAATCCACATCGCCCCAGTCAATGCCAAGATCTAGGCTACCGGTACATACAATTGCGCGCAGCTTTCCTGCTGTCATTGCGGTTTCAACGTTTTGCCGCTGCACCCGATCAAGGCTGCCATGATGGATCGCAATTGGAAGATGATCGTTGTTGGCAAGCCAAAGGTGATGAAAAAATATCTCTGCCTGTGCGCGAGTGTTGTGAAAAATAAGTGTCGTTTTATGCTGTTTAATCTGCTCTAGGACAGGCTCAACCGCATAGCGCCCGCCCGCTCCGGACCAAGGTGGTGGCACATCGGTTTTAAGCATTGATATATCGGGCGCTGGTCCGCCATCGGCCAGACAGACGGGGCAGCCATCGGCTGAGCCGGATAGCAATTCGGTGATCGCCTGCGGATCATCCACTGTGGCAGATAATCCAACCCGCCGCAGGGTGGGACAAATTCCATTGAGACGACTTAATGCCAAGACCAGTTGATCGCCGCGTTTGCTTTCGGCCAATGCGTGAATTTCATCCACCAATACCCTTTGCACCCCGGCAAAAATTTTTGTGGCCTCTGGATAAGAGATCAGCAGCGCAAGGCTTTCTGGTGTGGTCAAAAGGATTTGTGGCGGATCGGCCCGTTGGCGACGTTTGATATGCGAAGATGTATCGCCGGTGCGATCCTCAACTTTAATATCCAAATTCAGATCATGAATTGGGGTCATCAGGTTGCGCTTTATATCTGCGGTCAAAGCTTTCAGCGGTGAGACATAAATAGTGTGCAGGCCTTGGTGTGGGTGGCTTGCCAATTCTGCCAGTGTGGGCAGAAATCCGGCCAGAGTCTTTCCTGCGCCAGTAGGGGCGATTAACAACTGGGCGGGTAAATCGGCACTGTGCAGCATGTCGCGCTGATGGGGAAACAGGTGCCAGCCTTTGCTTGAAATCCATTTAAGAACTATGTCGGCGCTGTTTGTCATGAGGGTTTTTTAGCCCAATTAATTGGTTTGGCTAGGCACAGCGCGCTCTAGAACTTTGCCCTGCACAGCATATGAGGTAATTCACCCGCTCGCCGTGCCATCGAATACCAAGAAATATCGCACGTCATTACGCGGCTTTGATTTTGGCTGAACCAATGTGTTGACATAGAAATCAAAGATGCTGTGCACCCTTTGTAACGTCTCTGAGAGGCCTCCGATTTCCAAAAGCGTGATAAAGCCTTTGTTCAGCGCCATTTTATGGCTGACAGACTGACGCTCGATCAGAAAGGTGGTAAACCCTCTGGGCTTGGCGCTGACGGCTTGCGGGGTCGCGCTTTCCACTTTTAGCTGCAATTCAACCAGGTTATTGGCTTGTGCATTGATTTTACTGGTGACAAACAGACCACTGCGCAATTGTGAAATAGTGATTTGCGAGCCCTTGGTCAGGACCGGGGCATCAAATGCTTGGCCAAAAAAAGCTGTTTGGGCTTTTGCCGAACTAATGGTTAACGTTTGTTGATTAATAGTCGGGATTTGATGATCGGATATGAACTTCTGCTTCTTTGATATGTCCATAAGCAGGGTGAATTGGCTTAAATCTTGCGATTTTGCGCTGGCGGAACTTCGAGGCTCTTCAAAAAGTTGGTTTTTGCTTTTTAGGCTGGCAATCTGAGGCTCGCTTAATTTAATTACATTAAGAGAAAATCTGTGTTTAACGGCAGTATGCAGTGTAATGGCATTGGACACTTTGCCCGGGAAAAACTGCTCTGCAATTTCCATCGCCAGCTTTAATTTTTTCGAGCTGCTAACAGTTCCGGATAATATGACCCCCTGATTGGCAGGCATTACGCGCAGCTTATCTTTTGGCAAGACTTCGCGAAGTCTGGCGCGTAATTCACGCACATCGATTTCGACTTTAACCTCGATGGTTTTTAAATGAGCACCGCTATCGCTTAGAAAGGTAAGCGAGGTCAGACCAGGTAATTTACCAATTAAATATAGCGATGTATCCGATACCACGGAAAAATCTGCGATCCTGGGATTGGCAATGGTAACCTCTTGAATGCCGTCGGGAACCGTGATGATCAGCGACGTATCGGCATGAAGGCGCACCGACGTGTCAATTTCACTTAGGTTTATAGACTGTGCAAAAGTATGGGCTGCGCCCAATATACTTAGCATTGCCGCAAACAAAAGTCTGATCACATTAGTCGTTTTCATTTTTGCCCTTTGGTTGCCCGATCACTGTTTTGTGCATCATATATCCAGTTGATAGCAATAAAAGTACCAAAATCACAACGGTTTAACAAAAGTGTCCGGGCAGTCCGAAAACAATCACGCAGTCGAGGGCTTAGATCTTTAATTTAGCCTAATCGACGATTGTGGCTTCGGTTGAGGCGCGCATCTCAGCTTCGCTGACGCCCTCGGCGCATTCGACGATTTTCAGACCGCCTGCAACCACATCAAGCACACCCAAGTTGGTGATGATCCGGTCAACAACGCCCTTGCCTGTCAGTGGCAATGTGCAGGCTTTTAGCACTTTGCTTTGCCCGTGTTTGTTGGTGTGATCCATGACCACAACCACGCGGCCCACACCGGCCACCAAATCCATCGCTCCGCCCATGCCTTTGACCAGCTTGCCGGGGATCATCCAATTGGCCAGATCGCCGTTTTCGGCCACTTCCATTGCGCCCAAAATTGCCATTGCAATCTTGCCGCCGCGGATCATGCCAAAACTGGTGGCACTGTCGAAATAGGCGGTCTGCGGCAATTCGGTAATGGTCTGTTTGCCGGCGTTTATAAGATCGGGGTCTTCCGTGCCTTCGACCGGAAACGGGCCCATGCCCAGCATGCCGTTTTCCGATTGCAGTGTCACCTCGATCCCTTCAGGGATATAGTTGCTGACCAGCGTTGGAATGCCGATGCCTAAGTTGACGTACCAGCCGTCTTGCAGTTCTTGCGCAGCGCGCGCGGCCATTTGATTACGGTCCCACATGATCAAATCTCCTTTATGCGGCTGGGCGCGTTGTGCGCTGTTCTATGCGTTTTTCATGCGCGCCCTGGATCAAGCGGTGCACATAAATCCCCGGAAGGTGAATAGTGTCTGGATCAAGCGATCCGGTTTCGACAATTTCTTCCACCTCGACAACGCAGGTCTTGCCGCACATGGCCGCTGGAGGATTGAAGTTGCGCGCTGTTTTACGAAACACAAGATTTCCGGTTTCATCGGCTTTCCAAGCTTTGACAATCGCCAGATCAGCAAAAATACCGCGCTCCATGACATAGGTTTCACCGTCAAAATCTTTGTGCTCTTTGCCCTCGGCAATCACGGTGCCAACACCGGTTTTGGTGTAAAACCCCGGAATGCCGCAGCCGCCTGCGCGCATCCGCTCGGCCAACGTGCCTTGCGGGTTAAACTCAAGCTCTAGCTCGCCCGAAAGATACTGGCGCATAAATTCGGCGTTTTCGCCCACATAGGAGCTGATCATTTTTTTGACCTGTTTGGTCTGCAGCAAAATGCCGATGCCAAAATCATCCACGCCTGCATTGTTTGACGCAAAAGTCATATCCTTGGTGCCAGCCTCTTTGATAGCTTGCAGAAGCAGTTCCGGTATCCCGCACAGGCCAAAGCCGCCCGATGCGACAAACATCCCGTCAAACAGCAAACCGTCTAACGCTTCGGCCGCTGATCCGTAAACTTTCTTCATTGAAAATATCTCCCTGATATGACTTTAAAAGATATGTGACCAAAGCCGGGCGCAGAGTCAATTCAGAGCTGGGTGTCAAAAGTTTAAATTCGCACAGGAATTCGAAAAAACCTTGGTTTGGCTGGGTAGATCAAAGCCTGCTTGAACAAAGCAGCGCAATTTTGCCGGCAAATCGGTACGGTAAAAGTTATTTCGCTTTGGCTTTCTTTCGGGCGGCGGGGCGCTTTTTGCCACCTTTTGCTGCTTTTTCTGCGATTAGAGCCACGGCTACATCCATGGTCACGTCTTCGGGTGCCACATCTTTGGGAAGTGTGGCATTGATTTTACCAAATTTGACATAAGGGCCATAGCGGCCGTCCATTACATTCACTGGGCCGCCTTCGCTTGGGTGCTCGCCCAGTTCTTTAATCGGCTTGGCCGCCGCCCGCCGCCCGCCGCTGCTAGCCGCTTTTTTGGCAAGCTCTTCAACAGCGCGGTTCATGCCAATGGTAAAGACTTCGTCAACTTCTTTGATATTGGCATAAAGCGAGCCGTGTTTGACAAACGGCCCATAACGGCCAATGCCGGCTTCGATCATCACACCGTCTTCGGGGTGCGGCCCAACTTCACGCGGCAAATCAAGCAGCATAAGCGCCTTTTCCAAATCCAAATCAGCAGCTGACCACCCTTTGGGCAGGCTGGCGCGGGGCGGTTTTGGAACCTCTTCAGTGGCCTCGCCGCGCTGCACATAGGGCCCAAACCGGCCAGTGCGTAGATGAATTTCATCACCTTCATTTTCACCCAAAAGACGATCACCGCTTTCGGCGTTTTCGCCCGAGATGGGGCGGGTGTAGCGGCATTCGGGATAATTTTCACAGCCAACAA
>ERZ1048686.715-NODE-715-length-30356-cov-5.918386_pt1 | contig 30356 bp, 24 predicted proteins | sample MGYA00383099_ERZ1048686 | MGnify/ENA primary metagenome ERZ1048686 (study PRJEB29581, sample SAMEA5548369) | metagenome | biome: marine; feature: coastal; material: water | depth 25 m | study: Short-term variability in the microbial, nano- and picoplankton... | reverse complement strand
TTATGATGTTTTTTTATCTGAATGCAATAAATCAGCAACGTTTATTGGGGTTAATCATTTTAATGATTCAATTCAAATAAACGACATCCAAAAACACGACGTAGCTCTTCATTACGTCATAACTCCAGAAAAAATCTATAAATTCTAAACGTTAATTCAGATAGGTATCGTAGAAATCAGACAGCGGTAGAGCACTATCACCAATTCGCGCAAACTGAATGCCATTTGCTGACAAAAACCTAATTATTACACGTCTTGATTTTGCATCGTTATTCACCATGTTAAATGTTACTTGATGACTTTTCGAATCAAATGCCGTAGTGAAAAATGCCGTGTAGTATTTAGAATATTTTTGTACGTCATCGTTTGTTATTTCCGATGGGAGAGTCATTGAAATGTTACCATCAACAACTGACTTTTTAAAAACCTCAGAATCTGTGATTATTGCCTCTTGAGAGAAGCAGAAAAAACCAACTAGAACGAAAACAGAAGAAAATAATAAAGATTTCATAAGATTTATTTTTCGCTAAGCTACAATATTTTTGCCAATTTTGAGGCATGAATGAATTGTTGCCATATTATTCTAAGGACTCACTTGAGGCAGGTTGCGACGAGGCTGGTAGAGGGTGTCTCGCGGGACCTGTTGTTGCCGCCGCAGTGATTTTAAACCCTAAAAAAATAATTCACGGCTTAAATGATTCAAAAAAAATCAATGAAAGCAAAAGAAAATTTTTGAGAGACGAAATTCACTCCAATGCCACTGCATACGCTATTGGTGTTGTTTCAAATAAAGAAATTGATGAAATCAATATTCTTAACGCAAGCTTTTTAGCAATGCACAGGGCCATTGAGGGTTTAAATATTGAACCTGAGAAGCTTCTCATCGACGGGAATCGATTCAATCCTTTTAAAAAAACCCCCCATGTTTGCATCATAAAAGGAGACTCAAAATATCAATCAATTGCCGCTGCTTCGATTTTGGCAAAAACATACCGAGATGAGATCATGATAAAGCTAAATAATGAATGCGACCAATATGACTGGAAAAACAACAAAGGTTACCCAACCTCAAAACACCGAAAAGCCATAAATGACTTCGGGATAACCATCCACCACAGAACTTCGTTCAACTTATTGGGTTATGATAAACAATTGGACCTTTTTGAGTAAACATCACATTGTTAATTTTATTTTACTCTATTCAATTTTAGCATCTGCTTAGCGCATATTTTTGAGTCATGCTGAAAAAAGTCTCATTTTTCATTATTATCCTCCTCTGCCTTTTGTTTACAATTACGATTGTAAATAAGCTTAGTTTGGAAAACACCCAAGTTAATCCATCAGCATATTTTAACGATAGAGACTCAACGGTATTTATTATAAACCACCCAAATAATATTGATTTCATAAAAGATAAAATAATAACTCTTGATTGCAATAGAAATTTATTTCAAAGCATTAGAAAAGAAATTCCAGAAAATTGTTCTGTTTTCTTGAGTCAAAAAAGAGGGTTAATGATTTTTGAGGCATCAGGAAATTGGAATAAAGCATCGGTAAAAGAACTTTTTATTAATGGACAACACAAGATTCACTTCACCAAACTAAGACATTTTAATTTTGGGCCTTTCAATGGCTTCTATTCAAAAAACAAACTTATTATTCACACAAAAGAAATTACTCCCGCCAAATGCAGCAATGGATTTATTATTGATAAAGAAGCCAATTATTGCACTGTTTCTTATGAAAAAAAGAAACCAATCGTAAAGGACTTTTATAAATCAAAAGGCAATACATTAAGTTATTCAACTGTTCCGGGAAAAGCTGAAAAATTTAAAAACATTGATGATCAAGAAATTTTTAGCCATTTCATATCTGACAATTTCAATTCCTACTCTTTTTATGAAAAAGAATACTTTGCAGCACTTGACCCTTCTTTTCAACAAAGTCCTATTTATAGCTTGACCGCATCAGGCTTGCTTATCCTAAAAAACAAAGGCAACACATTAGCCATTATTGAATTAAAAAATGGACAAAAGTGCACTGAGACTTTAAATGAAACGGAAGCAAATGAAAATAGTTCAGGCAACTACATCTATTATAAGGACCTCGAAATTTCAGGTGTATTAGACCAAAAAAATAAAGGCGGGTACTATATTACGGATATTGATGGTTTCGCCATAATTTCAAAAAACAAAGTCTTTTTCGATCACGTTAACACTGAAATTAAATTGGGAAATGTACTTCTAAAAAACAAAGCCAAAATGGATAATCTCTTTATGGGATTACCTCAGAAAGTGTTGTTTCGCAATGTCAATAAACAGGTTGAAATTGCTGTTGCAAAAGTTGGAAAAACCATTGTTGAAGTAGAGATAATCAATGACAACATTAAAGATTCAGAAACCAATAATCAATCAAAAGACTACTTCGCAATGAATCCGCGTGAAAGAATAGAATCATTTTACGCTTATTCAGGTAGAGGGAACACTTTTTTAATCACATCCAATAACAAATGGATTAAATATGAAAACGGGCTGAGTAAATGGGAAAAAGTGTTTGATCGAGAAGTCGTCAGAGAGCCCAAGTTAATGGAAATGTCATCAAATGAAAATCAAGATATCTCCATTTTATTTGATGACGAATCTCTGATTATTGACAAAGGTGGACGCATACTCAATCGCTTTAATACGAGCGGAAAAGTTCATCCAATAAGATTTAAACTAAAAAACAAGGTGTCTTTTTTAATTCCAAATATCGACCGAATGGAAGTGGTAGATTATGATGGTAAAATACTTTCGACTTATTCATTTAGCTCATCAATTATTGACATGGTACTATTCAAAGAAAATGGTAAAAAACATGTTGCCGTTTTATGTGAGAATACTTTTTTCGTCATCAACCTTGATCGAAAACGAACTGCACGAACAATTGATCTCGAAGAAGAGACCTATGAATTATACAAATTTGAAGAGCATTCATTTATTATGAATTCTGACCGAAGTAATCTTGTGAACTTGAAAGGGGAAAAGATAAATTATAATGTTCCTTCGGGTTTTCAATTCAAAACAGTTTACCAAGAAAACGAATCTATTTTCTTGGTGTTCTCAAAGGAGAATGAAATACTCGTGTTAAACCAAAGTGCTCAATTTCAATGGAAAAGAGGAATCAATTGTTCATCAATTGATAAAGTGGTCATCCCACAATTAAAGACATCAAATAATTCATATAAGATAATTCTAGGTATCCTCGATGGTATTGAAAACAAAATATTACTTTTGGATTCACAGGGTTCGGCGTTGGATAACGTCAAACGACATGGAGAAAAAGATCTCCAGATTACGAATTACGGAAATCAAGGAATTTCAATTACAACTTTTTTAGGTGACTATTTAATCCAATACGCAAAATTCTAAATATGAAAAAAATCACACTCTTAATTCTTATTTCAATCAGTACTACTGTCTTTTCTCAAAACTATCTAGGTGTTTCTTCTAGTAACTATGCTGGAGTTATGGGGACGGATATTCAGCCTGCTAGCTTTGTCGATGGACGGTTTAAATTTGATTTAAATCTTTTCAGTTTGAATTTTAGCGCCTACCAAAATTTTGCGCATTTCGACACAAGAGATATGGATAAATGGTGGATCAAGTCATTCTCTCCAGATGAAACCGTAACGATTAACCCAGATGGATCAGAATCCACTTCTTATACCACTGAAGTTGGGGGGTCCAATCCATACAATGATTGGTTATTGCCTGACTCAAATTTTATTGATAGGTACATCACCCGAAAATATGATGTGAATTCACCAGGAGTGTTAGGATTTAATACCAACCTTCAATTCGATCTAATAAATTTCATGTTTCATGTTGCTCCTAAAGTGGCTGTTGGGTTTTCTGCCAAAGCAAGATCAATTACAAATATTGATAATATGGATCCTAAGCTCGCGATTCTAGCGGAAGAAGAATTAGAATATCCTGACTTATGGAACATTCAGTTGAATGAAGAACTGATTAACGTAAATCACATGACTTGGACAGAGTACGCCTTTAAATATGCTCAAGTGATAAAAGAAGAAGGACAACATTTTGTGAAAGCTGGAGCCAATTTAAAATACCTTGCAGGATATGCTGCAGCTTATTTGTATAGTAACAATTTTGAATACAACCTATTAGATAACGACTTTTCACAATACCTCTCAGGTGACTTTGGTTACGGTTACTCGCAAAGCATTGATGATGCCGCAAATGACAATTTAGATATGGGAGGAATGTTCGGTTTACCTAAACCAACAGCCAAAGGATTTGGTGCTGATTTGGGAGTTGTATACGAATGGAGACCGGAATATAAGGACTATAAATATGATATGGATGGTGAAATGAATTTGTGGGCCAGAGACCAAAATAAATACAAACTTAAAGTAGGTCTTTCCCTAACGGATATTGGAGGCATAAAATTCAAGAAAGGTGGAATTAGCCGTGACTTTACAGTAAACACATCGAATTTATTTGATTTAAACACATTTGATGGCGCCAGCGGTCTTATAGGTTTCGACCAAAAAATAGATTCTCTCATTACCCAATCGCAAAATGACGGAAATACAGAATGGACGGCGGGTGAACGAGATACGGCTTCAACTTTCTACATGAGAACACCAATGGCATTTAGTTTTCAGGTTGACTATCACATATGGAAATGGTTTTATGTGAATACAACTGGAATATTTAATATTATTTCCAAAAACAAAGATTCAAAAGTAAAAGTAGCAAATCAATTTTCAGTTACACCAAGCTTCGACCATGCTTGGTTTGGCATCCACTTGCCTTTCTCAATGAATGATTATAGTGGATTTAAGGCTGGATTTGGCGCAAGACTTGGGCCTTTAACCATTGGGGTTACGGATTATCGCTTCTTATTTGCTTCTGGCAAAGTTCGAGGTGCAGAGTTTTATGCTGGAGTTAGAGTTCCCGTTTTGTATGATGCCCCCAACGACTTAGATGGCGATAAAGTATCAGATAAGGTTGATGATTGTATTGATGTTCCCGGACCATGGACCTTTAAGGGATGTCCTGACACGGATAATGATGGTATAATAGACATGAAAGATGATTGTCCGTTGGATTCAGGACTGGTTGAATTCCAAGGTTGTCCAGATCGAGATCATGATTCAATTCCAGATCGAGTTGATGATTGTCCTGATACTCCAGGATTGGCACAATTCAATGGTTGTCCTGATACTGACTTAGATGGCATCATGGATAAAGAAGATGATTGCCCATTAGACTCTGGTTTGGTTGAATTTAAAGGATGTCCTGATACGGATTTAGATGGCATCATGGATAAAGAAGATGATTGCCCATTAGATTCGGGACTGGTTGAGTTCAATGGTTGTCCTGATACTGATGGAGATGGCATAAGCGATCAAGACGACGCTTGTCCTTTAGTCTTTGGTAAAAAAGAATTCCAAGGATGCCCTGACACAGATGGTGACGGAATTATCGATGGAATTGATGATTGTATCGAAACGCCTGGTCCAAAAGAAAACAATGGTTGTCCTTGGCCAGATACCGATGGAGATGGTCTTCTTGATAAAGAGGACGACTGTCCAACTATTCCGGGACCTAAAGAAAATAACGGCTGCCCATATATTGATACTGATGGAGATGGTTTACTTGACAAGGATGATGAATGTCCGAATACTCCTGGACCAATTGAAAATAAGGGTTGTCCTGTTATTGAAGAAGAAGTCGTTGAAGTATTGCAAACTGCTTTTGACAACTTAGAGTTTAGAACAGCAAAAGATATCATTCTAAATGATTCAAAACCTTCATTGGAAGAGTTGGCAACAGTGTTGAATGAGAGACCAACATGGAAACTGGAAATATCCGGACATACAGATAACGTTGGTAACGAAGATAAAAACATGGTTCTTTCTAAGAAAAGAGCAGAATCAGTGAAAAAATTCCTCGTAGCTCAAGGCGTTGATGAAACCCATTTAATCATAAAGTTCTTCGGAGAAACTGATCCAATTGCTGACAACAATACAGCAGCTGGTAGACAGAAGAATAGACGTGTTGAAATGAAAGTAATCTTTGAATAATCAACATGAAGCACACAAACATAAAGGGGCCTTGCGCCCCTTTTTTGTTTTAAGCCAATATCTATTCTGCAAATAAGTATTCTCCAAAGCTTAATGTTTTCTTAATTTACTTTATTCAAAGAAAATCATGGAGTTGAGTATATTCGCAATGTAGAAAAGAACAAATTTCACATTTAAAGATTTTGAAATACCCAAAACCCAGTTTACTTATTTTTTATGGAAGCCTTGCGACCTTAGGGTTTAGCTTCACTTTTACACTTTTCGTTCATTTATTTATTTCAAAAGTTGATTCAACGCTTTTTTTTATTATTCCCATACTGGGCGCTATCTTTGTATACATCACTTTCAGCTTATTGCTTAGAAAATTTGTAGAACATAGGCTTTCATTACTCTACAGATCGATTCAAACCAAGACCGAAGATACTTCAGTAGCATACGAAGATGAATCATTGGATAGTATGATTGAAAACGCAGAAAAAGACGTGCAAGATTGGCAAAGCAAACAAGATCAAGAAATATTAAAACTCAAAGAACAAGAGAACTTTAGAAGAGAGTTTCTTGGAAATTTGGCTCATGAGCTAAAGACCCCCGTTTTTTCGATTCAAGGCTACATCCTGACTCTTTTGGAAGGTGGTTTAGAAGATGAAACCATCAATAAAAAGTTTTTAGAACGGGCTTCCGTTTCAACAGATAGAATCGTAAGTGTTTTGGAAGATCTCGATCAAATCACCAAACTAGAAATTGATGCTCTTGAAATGCATTTTGAATCTTTTGACATACTCAAATTGGCATCGGAATGTATCGAAGGCACTGAATTAAATGCTGAAGAAAAAAACATCACTTTGATCTTGAAAAATGCAACTGAGGACATCTATGTAAACGCCGATAGGAAAAGAATCGCTCAAGTTCTAACAAATCTGCTGAACAACTCCATATCATATGGGAAAAAAAATGGTCAAACAACAGTATCTATTTTTACAATTGACGAACTAGTTACCATTGAAGTAGCCGATAACGGAATCGGAATCGATAAATTACATTTTCCACGTTTATTCGAACGCTTTTACCGAGTTGAAAAAAGCCGCAACCGTCATGAAGGAGGAACAGGTCTTGGCCTTGCTATTGTAAAGCATGTAATTGAGTCTCACCAACAGAAAATAGCGGTTAAAAGTTCGGTCGGAGTCGGCAGTCAATTCACCTTCAGTTTAGACAAAGCATAAAATATTTGCTTTAAATCAAATCCTTGTTGTACCTTTGCCGAAAATTTTTAAAAAACCCGACGTTTTAATTAATTTGTTTCTGATATGAAAATACTTAAAATTCAAGCACTTAGAGGTCCAAACATTTGGAGCATCCGAAGACAAAAATTAATCCAAATGAGATTAGATTTAGAAGAATTGGAAGAAAGGCCAACAGATAAAATCGAAGGATTTAAAGAACGATTGGAAGAACTTCTTCCAACACTTGTTGAACACCGGTGTTCTGAAGGGTGTCGAGGTGGATTTTTCCAGAGGGTTGATCGAGGTACTTGGATGGGACATGTTATAGAGCATATCGCTCTAGAAATTCAAACATTGGCTGGAATGAATGTTGGTTTTGGCAGGACCCGAGAAACCAAAACTCCAGGCGTTTACAATGTGGTTTTTAATTACCTAGAAGAAAAGGTTGGTGTCTATTCTGCTAAAGCAGCGGTCAAAATTGCAGAAGCATTGATTGATGGTGAAAAATATGATCTCACAGATGACATTCAAAAAATGAAAGAAATCAGAGAAGATGTGCGTCTTGGACCTAGTACAGGAAGTATTGTTGAGGAAGCGGTTTCAAGAGATATTCCTTTTCTTCGCTTGGGTCGAAATTCTTTAATACAGCTTGGAGCTGGAGTGAACCAAATGCGTTTTCAAGCGACCATTACTTGTAAAACGAGCAACATTGCAGTAGATATAGCTTGCAACAAAGAACAAACAAAAAAAATGTTAGACGATGCTTCCGTTCCAGTAGCAAAAGGAGACATCTGTTATGATGAAGAAGATCTACAAGAGACCATTGATGATATTGGCTATCCTATTGTAATCAAACCCTTGGATGGAAACCATGGAAAAGGAGCTTCAATCAACATTGACAATTGGGACGATGCTGTAAAAGGCCTCAAGCATGCCAAAGAATACTCCAGAAGGGTCATTGTAGAAAAATTTATTACGGGATTTGACTTTAGAGTTCTTGTGATAAACAATGAGGTAATTGCAGCCGCGCAAAGAGTTCCTGCTCACGTTATAGGAAACGGGAAAAATACGATTCAAGAGCTCATTGACATCACAAACGAAGATCCTAGAAGAGGTTACGGTCATGAAAATGTACTCACCGAAATCACGGTAGATCGATCAACAGAAAGACTCATTGACAATGCAGGTTATACATTGAGCACTGTCTTGCCTGACGATGAAACTTTATATTTAAAATCAACTGCAAACCTAAGTACAGGAGGAACATCAGTAGATGTTACTGACCTCATGCACCCAGAAAATGTATTTATTGCAGAACGTATTTCTAGAGTTATAGGTCTTGATATCTGTGGGATTGACATTATGGCTCCAAATCTTACTCAGTCCTTAAAAGAAAATGGAGGAGTTATTTTAGAGGTAAATGCAGCACCCGGATTCAGAATGCACCTTGCTCCTTCTGATGGATTGCCAAGAAATGTTGCCGCTCCGGTTATTGATATGCTTTACCCTCCGGGAAAACCATCAAGAATTCCTATTATATCGGTTACAGGAACAAATGGTAAGACGACTACGACAAGACTTATTGCACACATCGTAAAAAACAACAATTATAAAGTTGGATTCACTACCTCTGATGGAATCTACATTCAAAATCACATGATGGAGAAAGGAGATACAACCGGGCCTATAAGTGCTGAATATATTTTAAAAGATCCAAATGTGGAATTTGCAGTACTTGAAACAGCACGTGGTGGTATTTTAAGATCGGGACTAGGTTTTAAGGTTTGTGACATTGGCGTGATTACCAACATTCAAGAAGACCACCTAGGATTAAGTGACATTCATGATTTAAAAGATCTTTCTAGAGTTAAAGCTGTTGTAGTTGAAAGCATCAAAAAAGATGGATGGGCTGTACTAAACGGTGAAGACGAGTATTGTCTTGAAATTGCCAAATCACTAGCGTGTAATGTAGCACTATTTAGCTTGGATGAAAACTGTCCTGCCATTGTTGAGCATTGTGCTGAAGGTGGAATTGCAGCTATCTATGAAAATGGATTTATTACCATTAAAAAAGGAGATTGGAAAATAAGAGTCGAGAGAGCAACTCATATTCCCCTTACTTTAAATGCCAAAGCAAAATTCATGATTGCCAATGTACTTGCGGCTACTCTTTCTGCATACTTATATGGCTTTAAAACAGAGGGCATCAAATTGTCTCTAACGACTTTTATCCCTAGCGCTGCTCAAACACCGGGAAGGATGAATATTTTTGAATTCTCTAAATTCAAAGTTCTTATCGATTTCGCCCATAACCCAACGAGTTACAGAGGGATTGAAGACTACCTTAGCAGTGTAGATGCAACCCGGAAGATTGGAATTATATCAGGCGTAGGTGACCGTCGTGATGAGGACATTAAAGAATGTGCAAAAATTGCAGCAAGGATGTTTGACCATGTCATTATTAGACAAGAAAAACATTTGCGTGGACGAACGGAATCTGAAATTATCAATTTGATTTTAGAAGGCCTGAATGATGGAGACCCTACGGTTACTCATGAGGTCGTCTCTTTGGAAGTTGAAGCGATTAAGCATGCCATTTCTCTTGCTAAAGAAGGAACATATATAGTTGCTTTAAGTGATGTCATTGATAATGCTATCGATATTGTCCAGAACTATCTTGATGCTGAAATAGATCTGGAGAACCGAGTACCTCAGGTATAGATCATTCTAGACTTAAATATTATTTTCTTGCACTTGTTTTTTTTGTAATTCAATTGCTTCGGATATTGCCATTATATTAATATATTTAGGTCATATTTGAATTCATGAGAAAAATATTTTCTTTATCCACTTTGTTATTGACTTTATTGACATGTGAATTTTCTTTTTCTCAAGGCTACCAAGTGAATTTTCAAGGGCAAAAACAGCAAGGCATGGGTCTGGCTGGGACCGCTATTTATATGGATGGGTCAAGTCTGTTTTTCAACCCAGGATCTGTCGCTTTTTCTAACGAGAATTCAATAAACATTGCCGTTACTCCTATTTCCGGAAACACCCTTTATGTGGATGGTGAAACAGGTCAAGGATATCGATCCAATTCACCCATAGGAACTCCTTTTTCAGCTTACGGACTTTTTCAATTAAAAGATCACGCAAAACTAAAGCTTGGAATTGCCGCATACACTCCGTTTGGAAGTACTGTTTCGTATGAAGACAAATGGATTGGCAGATTCGCATTAACAAAGCTTCAATTAAAAGCCATTTTTATTCAACCTACTTTTTCATACAGAATTGCAGACGTCATCGGAATTGGCGGTGGGTTTATAATTAGCACGGGTAATGTTGTTCTCGAAAAAGACATCCCTGTTCAGTTCAGCGATGGAGAATTTGCAAGTGCAAGTCTTTCGGGCTCGGCCTTGGGTTTTGGTTTCAATTTGGGCATCCACTACGACTTGACCAAAAAATTATCAGCAGGACTCACATACCGCTCAAAAATAGAAATGAGTGTTGAAGATGGAGAGGCTTCATTTGACGTTCCGGAATCCCTTGACCCCAACTTTCCTGACAATACATTTTCAGGAGCTTTACCCCTTCCGCAAGTACTTACCTTGGGATTGGCTTACAAAGCTTCCGACCATCTTACATTTGTCCTTGACATCAACAGAGTTGGTTGGAAAGCCTATGACACCCTCGCTTTTGATTATGCCGTTAACACCTCATCATTAGAAGACACAAAATCACCGAGAATGTATGAAAGCACTTTCGCTTTCAGAACAGGTGCATCATACGATTTTGCAAAAGGCTTGTCCCTGCGCCTAGGAGGTGGATTTGGATTTTCTCCCGTTCAGAATGGATATATCACTCCTGAAACACCTGACAATGATCGTTGGTATGGAACGGCTGGAATTGGATACGTCTTTGGAGATCATTTTTCAATGGACGCCACATTTTACTACACACAAATGTCCCGTACAGGAAACAATATAGAGACTGGATTAAATGGCCAATTTGAAACCAAAGCCGTTGCCGGAGGACTCGGAATAATATATAAATGGTAATATGAATTTAAACGCAATTTCTATTCTTGGTGTTGTATTGATAATTACTAGTGCTTGTGTGCCCAAGTATGAAGGACCTTCTGAATCAAGCATAGGAGATACAAATCCAGAACGCTTTGTAATGATTGGGGGGACATTTGGTTCAGGTTACACCAATGATGCTCTATTCAGATTTGGTCAAGAGAACTCGATTGGTGCTTTTATTCATCAGAGTATAAACTCCGTGAATACAATACCGTTTAACCAACCATTGACCAGTGATGCTTCAGTAGGATTAAGCACGAATGGTCTTTCTCGATTAATTCTTGGATACAAAACAGATTGCCTAAACGAAACTTCTTTGTCCCCAGTCCGAGAGACTGCACTTGGTGATGCCAGTATTTTAAACAATATTTACAGTGGCTCACCCTTCAATAACATGTCCATCCCCAACCTTAGGTCAGGAGCGTTTTTTAATACCGATTATTCAAACCAAAATCCATTTTTCTCAAGGATGGCTTCATCACAATCTAGCAGTGTGATTGATGATGTGAACTCCATAGACGCAACATTTTTCAGTGTGTTTTTGGGGCTTGACGATTTTATGCCCTACATAAAGTCAGGTACGAGAAATGACAGTTTGCCTGATATCATCACTTTCGAAACCAACTACCGACAAATTCTTGAAAATCTCACTTCAAATGGTGCGAAAGGAGTCGTTTCAACTATTCCAGACATCACGAGCGCCCCTTATTTTACAACTGTAGGATGGAATGACCTCGTTTTAGACTCGGCTAATAATGCTACACTGAATAACATTTATAATCCATTGGAATTTTATTTCAATGAAGGAGAAAACCCCTTTATGATTGAAGACCCAGATGCAAATATGTTTGGAATTCGTCCCATGGAAGAGGGTGAATTAATTATTTTAACGGTTCCTTTGGATTCAGTAAAATGTTACAAAATGGGAACACTATTCCCTTTTAGAAATGAATTTATATTGACACAAAATGAGCTCCAAAATATTAGAATTCATTTGAATTCAATAAACGATGTAATTCGTTCACTTGCCATTGAGTTTGACCTAGGCTTGGTTGAAGCGGGACCCTTTTTCGATAAAATTCAATCTAAATTTCCTTACAACGGTATAAATCTGAGTACTACTTTTGTTTCGGGTGGGGCATATGGCCTAGATGGAATACGTTTTAACCCAAGAACAAATGCCTTGTTTGCAAACGAATTTATTAAATTAATTAATCAAAAATATAATGCTAATTATCCCTTAGTGAACGCCACAAATTTGGATGCAGCATTCTTTCCATAACTTAAATACAAATCATGAAACAAATTTTACTATCTACACTTTTCCTCTCCATTTGCAACTTGCTTTCAGCGCAAACACCGTGCGATGACGGCAGATACTCAAGTACCGTATTTTCAGACTTCACAAAAACCTCAAATATTACATACGGTTCTAATACTTCCTGGACAGGTGGAAGTACTACATTAAAAATGGACTTTTATGAACCAGAGGGTGATACCGAAACAGAACGACCTTTACTCGTATGGGTTCATGGAGGAAGTTTCATCGGAGGTTCGAAAACAGATCCCGACATGGTGGAATTCTCTGAACGATTTTCTAAAATGGGTTACGCGTGTGCATCAATAGATTACAGACTTGGATTTTTCCCTTTTGACTCAGCCAATGCGGTTAAAGCGGTTGTTCGTGCCGTACAAGATTTAAGAGGTGCTGTCCGTTATTTTTACAAAGACAAACAAACCGTTAATCAGTATAAAATCGACACAAATAAAATATTTATCGGAGGGAGCTCTGCAGGTGCAATTACCGCCTTACATATGGCATATTTAGACGATGCGTGTAAAATTGCTGATTATTTAAATGAATCTACAATCTCATCTATGGGCGGTTTGGAAGGCACAAGTGGTAGCCCTGGATACTCCTCAACTGTTCAGGGAGTTGTAAACGGTTGTGGCGCCCTTGCAAGATACAGCTGGATTGAAATAGATGATGTTCCTCTATGTTCAATTCACGGAACGGCGGACGATGTCGTAAAATACAATCGAGGTGTTGTTGACCCAGGAACACCTCTTATGTATTTAGATGGAAGTAGAATGCTACATGAAAGAGCATGTGCTATAGGACTGGAAGAATATTTTTACACTTTTCCAGGTGCAGGACACGTCCCTTATATAAGTAACGCATCCATAATGAATACAACCGTTGATTTTATTCGAGATTTCTTGGTGAAACAAATGGGATGTGACGAGGCTGAATTACAACCAGAGAATGACCCAATGGAAACAGCATTTTTGTATCCAATAAATGATTGTGATGGAAACCCAATAGACGACGAGTGTACCTCTTCAGGAATCGCTGAAAACAATTCTTTTGATCTTGAAATTTATCCAAACCCTGCACAAAACGAATTGACTGTCAAAAGTGACAATCTTATAGACAGAATTGAAATTTACAACCTAGTTGGACAGCTTATTCATACCAAAAATTGCATGCTCAATGAAATCAAAGTAAATCTTTCAAATATCGAGTCTGGAAGCTACCTTGTCAGAGTGATTGATAACAACAATAGAACCTCAAAAGCGCACTTGATTGAAATAAACAAATAGGCTTTATGAGAATCGTTATCGTTCTTCACTTTTTTTTGATTTTGATCTATTCGCAAGGATTTGGTCAAACTTTTTTAGAAGACTTCGATGACATTAATACTTTAGAGGACTGGTATTTTATAAATAATAGCGACTCCCAAGACCAAAGCTGGCATCAAGGTGACCCTGCCCAATTTAGCTCTCACCAAGGTGCCACTAATTCGTTTCTTGGTGTTGGATACCAAAGCTCATCTGCATCAACACCCGTTACTTTAAGTAATTGGGCAATTACCCCGACACGTACATTTAATAACGGAGACATTGTTACTTTTTATACCAGACGCGTTGACGTTACCCCCGTGTTTCCTGATCGAATTGAGGTGAGGTTGAGTGAAGATGGAAATAACCTTGATATTGGGTTTTCCCCTGAAGATGTTGGCACATTTACTACACTTTTGTTAAGTGTAAACCCCGCCCTTTCGTCATCTGGATACCCTTCTACGTGGACTCAATATACCATATCATTAACAGGATTAAGTGGTCCAACAAATGGTAGAATCGGGTTTAGATATTATGTTTTAGATGGTGGTCCTGGAGGGTCTAACTCAAATTACATTGGTATTGATTCTTACACGTATTACACCGCTCAAACCCCTCCGGTTAATGATGAATGTGTAAATGCAATTGGTATTGACCACACAGCAAGCTGTACCCCGATACAGGGACTACTTGAATTGGCAACTGAATCTATTCCAGGATGTGACGGCATTGCGAACAATGATGTCTGGTACCAGTTTACCGCCAATTCGAATGCTTCTTCAATAGAGCTAGTAAGCTCAAGTGATATGGATCCTGTACTTGAAGTATTTTCGGGTACTTGTGCCAATCTAAACAGTATGCTTTGCTTAAACGCGACATATGACGGGGAAGATGAATCCACAACGATTGGAGGACTAATCCCTGGGCAAGATTATTATATACGCGTCTATGACTGGTATGATTGGATACCAAATACAATGGATTTTAGCTTGTGTTTAGAAACCTTCGATCAATGTAATATTGATGCAGGAATAAATAGCACATCGGAAAATGAAATATGTGGTGACAACAATAACGGAGGGTGCTACATGACCAATCCTGTCTATCAATATGTTACCTGCGGCGAAACTGTTTTTGGCTCTTGTTGGGCTGAAAACGGAAATAAAGATTTCGATTGGTATCGATTTGAAATCTACGAGTCAGGTTTGACGAGTTTTTTAATTTCATCAGAATTTCCAGTTACTGTAGATATTTTCAATATCGGTGATTGCTCGGTCCCGCAATTAATTACAACTGAAAGCTACAATTCCTGTGAACAAAACACCTTTACGGTTAACCTTCTTTCAGGTACATTTGCTGCTGTTGTAAAGCCAACTACTTCGAATCAGTTGGAGTGTGGCAATTTTAATGAGTATGAAATAGGATTTGCATTTCCGGAAAGTATTATAGAGCTCAATTTGAGTGGGGCAATTGAGTTTTGCGAGGGCTCACCAATACAGCTATATTCAACCAATCAAGCAGGAGGTGTTTTTAATTGGGAAGTCGGAGGCAATAATATCGCATCAACTGACACCCTTCTCGTTGATTTTTCTGGGTCTGTATATTTAAATTACACCAATCAAAATGGATGTCCATCTCCTCAATCAGAAACCGTTGAAATGATCATGAATCCATTAAATTCTGCTAACTTTTTCTTCGAATCGAATTCAATGTGCATTGGTGAAGGAATCCTTATTCCAACGGTAATGAATCCAGGTGAAGGAGTCTTTTCTTCTACCACGGGATTGGAGCTCGATGTTGCTAGTGGCGCAATTAACGTAGACAATTCATCACTCGGGGTATATGTTGTAACACATCAAACGGATGGGACCTGTCCAGACTCTGTAAGCATCGAGATTTCAATAGAAGATTGCACAGCTCTTGAAGAAAACAACTTAGAATTCAGTTTAATCCCAAATCCATGTACCCATACTATTGAAGTTTCCTCTAATCAAGGTGGAATCATATCTATTTACACGAGCCATGGAGACCTTATTTACAAAGGATTCAAAACCCCTGAACTATCATTGAACATCTTAACCCAAAAATACAGTCCTGGAATTTATTATATTGCTTTTCACAACAGTGAAAATAGTTCCGTTCAGAAATTGATAAAGCTCTAATTTTAGAATCACTTAATTATTCATTAAATTCGACAAAAAACAAATCATATGAAATTCATTTCAAGTCTCTTATTCGTATTCTCAGTTAGCTTTTCATTTACTCAAACATGGAGTGGTGAAGTAGCAGAGATCTTCTATGAAAAATGCACCAAATGTCATCATGAAGGTGGTGGAGCCCCCTTTTCATTAGTCGATTACAGTGAAGCCAATACTATGGCTACCTCGATATATGACGCGGTTTACCAAGGACAAATGCCGCCATGGCCACCAAATGAAGAGTCGGCCGAATTCTTACATGACAGAACTTTAGAGGCCTCTGAAAAAACGACAATATTAAATTGGCTCACTACAGGTACTCCTGAAGGAAATGCTTCGCAAACTCCTCCTCCTCCAGTTTACAACCAAGGTTCAATTTTGGGTAATGGAGATCTAGAGGTACAAATACCTACATATGCAAGCAAGGCCATTTCTGAAGATGATTATGTTTGTTTTTCGCTTCCAACCAACCTTACCGAAAATAGAATTATTAAAGCAGTGGAAGTAATACCGGGGAATCCTGAAATTGTGCATCACGTTCTTGTTTATGTGGATCAAAACGGCTCAGAAGTTACAGACACCATTGGTGGAGATTGTGCAAGCCCATCAGACCTGAGCACAAAACTCGTTGGTGGATTTACTCCAGGGGCAACACCGATTATTTTTCCATCTCAAGATCCTGTAAAGCTTGGTGTAAAAGTCAATGCAGGAGCCAAGATTTATTTGAACATGCATTACCCAATGGGAAGCTACGGTTTGGTAGATAGCACACGTGTGATTTTTCACTTTTATCCACCTGAAGAAACAGATGTGAGAGAAATTGATTCTGATCCATTACTTATAAATTATTCGTTTGTGCTTTTACCAGAGCAGGTTACCTCTGTTACAGCCCAATATCCTGCTTCAGGAGGCTCCCCCATTGATGTTTCACTTTATTCAATTTTTCCTCACATGCATTTATTAGGCAAAGAGATTGGTTCATTCGCAGTAAAACCTGGCCAGGATACCTTGCCCTTAATTAATATTCCTCATTGGGATTTTGATTGGCAAGATTTCTACAAATTCAGGTATTTACAAAAAATACCTCAAGGTTCAACCGTACATGGCTATGGCACATTTGATAATACCTCATCAAATATTCACAATCCATTTTCGCCTCCACAAACCATTTTCTTTGGCTTGAATACTACCGATGAAATGTTCATTACATATTTCCAATATTTACCTTATGTAGCTGGTGATGAAAATCATGACTTAACGGATCTTACACTTGTCGGATTAGAGGAAGCAATAGCACAAAACAATGCGGATGTCCAAATCTTTCCTAATCCATTTAGCCAGGAAGGTGTGAATATTGTATTGAAACATAAACCATCCTCTCAAGATCAAATCATTGTATATGATGGTCGGGGAAATCGCATTATTCAATTGAATGATTTTGAAGGCAACAAAGTGTTTTGGAACGGAAAGACTATCCTTGGTCAAGATGTTAAACCTGGTGTTTATTATGTTTCTATTAACACTGATGGAGCTTTTTCCTATAAAAAGCTTATCAAAACTAGATAAACAGGTTTAAATTGAAAGGATTTTTGCTATTTTTGCCCTCACCAAATTGGTCTCGTGGCCGAGTGGCTTAGGCACCGGTCTGCAAAACCGGTTACAGCGGTTCGAATCCGCTCGAGACCTCAAAACCCTCTGAAGTTATCAGAGGGTTTTTTATTTTTATTTTCTATCTTGCTGAATAATAAATCATAATATGAAAATCAGTATCGTATTTTGTGTTCTGTTTCTCAGTTTCGGATCCTTTTCACAAAATTGCATTAGTACCTTGATTGGCACGTACAAAGTCGACATTAAAGCCACGATGCCATTTTTTGATGAAATCGCCCTCACTGAATCTGGAGAGCTTCCTGAGGAAGTAAGAGATCGAATCGAAAAGATTTCATTAATTATATATAATGATTCATTGTCGATGTACATGAATGAATATACTCAAACACTCCCGTTCACAGCCCAGACATCTTCCAAAGAAAACGGACATTGCGATCTTCATTTAGACATGACTGAAATGACAATTTCAGAAGAAGCCCAGGACATGTTTCTTACTGTATATCTTAAACAAAAAAACAGACTCCAGATAGTGAGTTCATTGGGGCCAAAAGAGCTGAACAATTACATCTGGGTTAAGCGCAATTAAATAACTGGTTTTTAATCAGTTTACAAACTACAGTATACTTCGCCTTCTTTTTGTGTATTTTAGTATTCTAATCAAACCTAGAAAAAATGAAAGTGATTTTATCAAGCCTTCTGTTTGTCTTCACAATCAGTACTGGCTTTTCTCAAAGCTGTATTCAAAAATACATTGGGGAATACAAAGTTGATACAGAAAAAACCATTGACGCCCTTGTAAAAGCGAATCCAGAAAAAACAAAAGAAGAAATGTCTAAAGAGATTTCGGGATTTTTGCAGAAGGTATCAATGGAAATCAAATCCGATGGGCTCAAAATAACAATGATGGGACGAACCAATGAAATAACAGTGACTCCTGTTGCGTCAAAAAAAGAGGGAGGTTCTTGTGACTTAAAACTCGATGTTCCATTAGAACAGCTTCCAGATGGAGTCGATCCTCCTTTTTTAACCATCTATCAAAATGAAAACAACAAACTCATGATTAAATCATCTGTTGGTACTAACAATGATATGGACAACTATATTTGGACCAAAATTGAATAATTGTATGTTGAAGGCATTTACTTATGGTTTTTTCATTTGTGTTTTTTTACATTCGTGTACGACTGTTTATTTTGACAGGCCCCAACCTAGAGATGGCAAAATATTAAAAGAGTTTCCCGATGAAATCCTAAATGTTTGGTCCATTGAGGAGAACCTTGGCCGCATAGATATTGAGTTCAAATTAAATGCGCTAGTCATTACGGAATATGAAAAAGATTCAATAACCAATGATATGCTTGTTGGAAAAAGAAGCAACATTGCATTGGGAGATTCCATAATTCTTAAAAAATGTAAGGGGTTTTATGTACTAAGCTTAAAAGAAAATGAACAACAGTATCAAATCGCATGTATGGTGCTCAACGAAGAGGATGAGGTTAATATTTACGCTCCTCAGAACATGCCGTTCTGGAAAAGCTCTCGAAAATTGAAATTAGATAGTGTAGTTGTTTCTGAGGGAGGCAAATTTATGGGGACAGGGCAAACTAGGACTCAAAACACCTTCAATCTCAACGAAGGAGAGGAGATTAAAACAGTTTATTACGCTGGAAGTCTCAAAACTAAACACCTTAAGAGAGTGCTCCGTGAAGAAAATTTGGTCATGACATTAAAGGCAAACGGAACCATATCTTTTCAATAATCCAAAACATCTTATTTCGAAATAACAGTTGCTGATGCCTGAGCAGTTGCCATTATGGTAATGTCATTAATATTTACGTGTGCAGGTCTTGACGATAAAAACCAAACTGTTTCTGCGATATCATCTGCGATTAAGGGATCATAGCCATCATAAACATGATCTGCCGTTTGTGTATCTCCTTTAAATCGAACAATTGAAAACTCCGTTTCTGCAGCACCAGGCGCTAGGTTGCTCACCTTTATTCCATGGGATACCAGATCAATTCGCATGGCTCTTGATAAGGCGTCTACTGCATGTTTGGTTGCACAGTACACATTTCCTCCTGGATATACCTCTTTTCCCGCAATACTTGCAATATTGATAATGTGTCCTTTTTTATTTCTTTTAAAATAAGGAACAATGGCTTTAGTCACATATAACAAGCCTTTGATATTGGTGTCAATCATGCGTTCCCAATCCTCTGTGATTCCTTGATCGATAGGCCCTTTACCCACAGCTAATCCCGCGTTATTGACCAACACACCTATGTTATCTACTACAGCATCATGAAGCTCTGAAATTGCTTTGTTTACACTTTGTTCATCTCTTACATCACAGGTTAGAGTAATCACATCAACCTGATTCGAAAGTTCCTCTTTCAATGCCAATAATCGTTCTTTTCTTCTTGCCAACAATATAAGGGGCCAACCCTTTTTTGCGAATAAGCGTGCCGTTGCTTCCCCAAACCCCGAGCTTGCTCCAGTTATAAAAATGTATTGATCCATCGTGATAATTTATTTTCTATTAAGGCCTTAGGTAATTTATTGTGGTCCATAAACATAAAAACAGCCATGAACAGAAATGGAATTGCTGGTATTTTGTATCGAACAATAGCTCCTGTGATTGGTGTCGTCAGTCCAATTACAACAAATAATAGAATGCAGAATGACAAACAAAAAGCAATAAAATCCCAATCATTTGCATCCAATGCTTTACGGTATACAAGTGCCGCAAGAAGAAGTACAATAACTATTACATTTTCAATAAAAGCAGGAACAAATAGAATGTTGTTGACTTCACTTGGCCAAGGCTTAGTTAAAACATTAAAAAGTCCCTGCGGACTGGCTTTAACTACGGACCAAAGATCATAGGTTAAAGTCTCTAAATGAAATCCGCTATTTACATTATAAAAATTCGAAAGGTTAATAAACTGCTTCTGTTTATCAACAATTAAGTTCACAAAGTCAAACCTCGGATTTAACTCCCCTATTAATGTTCCTAAAGCCAAAAATGAGGCATACATGCCAAGGTAGACCCACCAGCTGCGTTTCCATTTTTTAACGGTAAACCAAATGACTATTGCTGGAATTAGTGCGATAAAAACATAGAGCTTCATAACAATCAAGATGCAAGACATAAAAAACACCATGACGTAATTGCGGTATCTTTTATTTGCTCCAAACAACTGGTAAAAATGAAAAACAAAGAAACCCATTGCACTTAAGAGAATCGCCTCTTTTAGAATACCTGAACTCCAAAAGACAACAGATGGGACAAGGAACACTGCAATATAACTCAAAACCTTAGATTTTGACACTTCATTGAACACTTTGGCAAGGGCAAATGACCCCATAAAAGCCAAGTAGCTTAAAATAATACTATGGACATGATAATTACCAAAAGAAAACAAACGCAAAAAAGCATTTATACGAATAACCAATCGGTTGTCATTAAACAACCCATTATCGTAGGATCTCACCCAATTTGACATCTTATTGAAATAATGCGAATCGAAATATTCAGAATTGCAATCTACACCAAAAAGCATTTTGAAATAGTCTAGTGGATTTGACCAAAAAGCATCATAGATATGTTTGCTGTCATCAAAGTATTTAAAAGTATCGGCATCTTGTCGCACTGGGTAATGCAAAGAGTAAATCAAGAAAAGCAGGAAACCCATTGCAACCCTTATGGCAAAAGCCAATTGAAGACTTTGGGATGAAAAAGGACCACTTTTAAAAAAATCAAGTTTAGAAATCGACCAAAACAATCCAATGAACCATAATACAGGAGGGATGAATTCCATTATTGACATAGAGGTAAAAGTACGGCTTTTGGCGTCAGAATTTCCTTGATTTGACAAAATATTCCCACTAATTGCGACAATGTGTCATATTTTTTGGATTGGCACTACTCTTGACATAAATTGAAAAAAATAATTTATGAAAACTGGAAATATAAATGTACAAACGGAAAACATCTTTCCGATTATCAAGAAGTTTTTATACTCAGATCACGAAATATTTCTTCGTGAACTAGTTTCGAATGCAGTCGACGCTTCTCAAAAGCTAAAGTTTTTTTCATCAAATGGTGAATTCAAGGGAGAAACCGGAGACCTTCAGGTTGAAGTAATTCTTGATAAAAAGAAAAAAACGATTACTATTAAAGATAATGGTATCGGAATGACCGCAAATGAAATTGATAAATACATCAATCAAATTGCATTTTCAGGTGCTGAAGAGTTTGTTAAAAAATATGAAGGAAAAGAGGGCGCTGAGCAAATCATTGGCCATTTCGGATTAGGATTTTACTCTGCCTTTATGGTAGCTGATAAAGTTCAAATTAAAACCTTGTCTCATACGAAAGGAGCAAAAGCGGTTCAATGGGAATCTAATGGAGATCCTGAATATACCATAACAGATATAGATAAAGCGGAAAGGGGAACGGAAATCGTCCTTCACATCACAAAAGAGTCAAAAGAATTTTTAGAAAAAGAACGTATCGAGGGTATCTTAAACAAATACTGCAAGTTTTTACCTGTATCTATTTTGTTTGGAACCAAAGCAGAATACATTGATTCTCCTGAAGGAGAAAAAGATGAAGACGGAAAAGTAAAAAGAGTCTCTATTGACGTCCCGAATTACATTAACAATACGGCTCCAGCTTGGACCAAAAAACCAAAAGATTTAAAAGAAGAGGATTACAATTCCTTCTATAAAGAATTGTATCCAATGACTTTTGATCAGCCATTGTTTCACATTCATTTGAATGTGGATTTTCCTTTTAATCTTACAGGTATATTGTACTTTCCCAAGATTAAGGAGAATGTAGAAATACAGAAAAACAAAATCAATTTATATTCCAACCAAGTATTTATTACTGACAATGTGGAAGAAATTGTACCAGAATTCTTAACGCTTCTTCATGGGGTTATTGATTCGCCAGATATTCCCTTGAACGTATCGCGTTCTTACCTTCAAAGTGATGGTAATGTCAAGAAGATATCTTCACACATTACTAAAAAAGTAGCGGATAAATTGGCGAGCATGTTCAAGAAAGACCGAAAAGATTTCGAAGCAAAATGGAATGATCTTCAAATATTTGTTCAGTATGGAATGCTTTCAGATGAAAAGTTTGCGGGAAAGGCAAAAGATTTTTCATTGCTTAAAAACACTGAAGGAGAGTATTTTACAATTGAAGAGTACAAAGAAAAAATCAAGGCACTTCAAACAGACAAGGATGAAAAAGTCGTTTGCTTATATACCAGCCATGAAGAAGAGCAATACTCTTTTGTAAAGAAAGCAAAAGACAGAGGGTATGATGTCCTTCACCTCGCAGGGCCTTTAATGTCTCACTGGATTCAAAAACTTGAATCTACATTTGAAAACGTAACGTTTACAAGAGTAGATTCAGATTCACTAGATAAGCTTATTAATAAATCAGAAGATATTCCTTCAAAGCTTTCAAAAGAAGACGAAGAAAAGCTAAAGCCTGTTTTTGAAGAAACATTGAATAAAGAGAAGTATATGGTTCAATTTGAATCTATGTCTGAAGATGAAGCACCTATCATCGTTACTCAACCAGAATTTATGAGAAGAATGATGGAGCAGCAACGCATGGGCGGCGGCGGAATGTATGGCGCATTCCCAGAAATGCATCATGTTGTGGTTAATGCCAATCATCCAAAGGTTAGTGCCTTACTTGAAAAGAAAGGCGACGACCAAAAGGTGATGGTCAAGCAGCTCACAGACCTTGCTCTATTGGGTCAAGGCTTACTAAAAGGCGAGGCATTAAATAGCTTTATTGAACGAAATATGGAGCAAATCGCTTAAATTTGTAACAGGGGCTTCGGCCCCTGTTTAATTTTAAAAGATACTAAGTGTATAAGTGGGTTATTGCTTTTTTCGTTTATATGGCCACCAAAAGAATTGGATTGGCCATTTTGGCTTTTCTTGTGGCTTCATTATTTGAAGGAAACGCAAGTAGAGGGCGGAAAAGAAATGGGCAGGATCCCTTTGAGTTTTATAGACAACGTTCATCAATGTCAGATGTGGCGACCATGCTCATGGCTCTTTCTGCAGCAGTAATGAAAGCAGATGGCAAAGTATTGAAAGCGGAACTCGATTATGTCAAGAGCTTTTTTTCTCAGCAATTTGGCAATCAATTCACAAGCCAACATTTAAAAGTACTAAAGCAGTTTTTAGACGCGAAAGACATCCCCTTAGACAAAATCTGTAATGATATCCGTACTAGGATGCCCGCAGAAGTTCGTGTTCAGCTCGTGCATTATATGTTTGGGATTGCCAAAGCCGATGGTGACGTAGCAGAAAGTGAGATGAATGTTATTCAAAACATTGCTCAAAAGCTAGGTGTTTCACAGACTGATTTTGAAAGCTTAAAGAATATGTTTTATCGGGATGTCCATTCCGATTACAAAATATTGGGTGTAGATGCCTCTGCGACTGATGACCAGATTAAAAAGGCATACCGAAAAATGGCCATTGCGCATCATCCTGACAAAGTAGCATCAATGGGAGAAGAATACCAAAAAGGAGCTCAGGAAAAATTCATGAAAATTCAAGAAGCTTACGAAAACATCAAAAAGAAACGAGGATTCAAGTAACTTTAGGATATGAAGCCTCAACACTTTTTAGCTTTTTTATTTCTTTTAAGCGCAACAATCGGGTTTTCTCAAATCCCCCAAATTGATGTAATTCATTACAAAATTGAAATTTATCTCTCTGATGAATCTGACCAAATAAAGGTTGAAGAAGAAATCAAATTCATTCATCTCGATTCTAAAAAACCAATAGTTTTCAATTTGGCATCTCAACTAGGCTCTGGAAAAGGAATGTATATTGATGAATTAAAGTTAAATGGTAAAACCCCTGTTTTTAGACATGAAAATGACAGTATTTATATTGATTCAGATGCGAAAAAACCCAAACCCCAAACCTTAAAGCTTTCTTTCACAGGGGTTCCAAAAGATGGGTTGGTTATTGGCAAAAACAAATACAAATCACGCACCTTCTTCGGAGACAACTGGCCCACGAGAGCACAAAATTGGTTTGCGTGTAATGACCACCTATCGGACAAAGCAACAGTGGAGTATTTGGTCCATGCTCCCAAACATTATGAAGTAGTCGCCAATGGAAAGCTCCTGTCCGTGAAAAAGAAGAAAAATATCAGAACCCATCATTACAGCTCAAGTGTCGTTTTGCCAACCAAGGTTATGGTTATTGGGGTCGCTGATTTATTATTTGAAGAATTGGGGATGATTGAGGGCACTCCGGTAAGAAGCTATGCTTATCCGAAGAATCACAAAGATGCATTTTATGATCTGTCTCTGGCGCCTTCAATACTACAATTTTATATCAACTATATTTCTCCCTATGAATACGCCAAACTTGACAATGTTCAGTCCACTACTCGGTTTGGTGGAATGGAAAATGCAGGCTGCATTTTCTATGACGAAGACGCACTCTCAGGAAAACAGTCATCTGAGAATCTAATCGCCCATGAAATTGTCCATCAATGGTTTGGGAATTCTGCCACGGAGAAAGATTGGTGTCATCTTTGGCTAAGTGAAGGTTTTGCCACCTACCTTACCAATGTATATATTGAACAGACAAAAGGTAAAGAGGCCTTTCATGAACAACTTAAACAGGACCGAAATAGAATCGTTTCATTTGATAAACGCTACAAGGCTCCTGTCGTTGACACAACATACAATAGTCTAATGGACTTATTAAATCCTAACAGCTACCAAAAAGGAGGGTGGATACTGCACATGCTCCGAAATGAAATTGGAGATAAACATTTTCATCAAACCATTCAAAATTATTACAAAAAATATAGGCTTTCCAATGCCGACACCAGAGATTTTCAACACATTGCTGAACAAACTTCAGGAGCTGATTTGCATTGGTTTTTTGATCAGTGGCTATACAAAAGAGGACATCCAAAATTAAATATTGAAACAGAAATTCATGAGACGGTATTGGCCATAAGTGTCAGCCAGCTTGACGACCTTTTTAAAGTTACCCTCCCTATCAAAGTTCATTTTAAGAATGGCACGAATAAAGTGGAGTTATTATACATCAACAATCACCAAACAAGATTTAAAATGAAGTATAATGCCTTTATCGAGAGTATTGAGATAGATCCCGATGTACAGCTACTTTTTGAAGAAGTGCGATAACTTTTGCCAGATTCAAAAGCACGAAACCATTCAATTTTCTAACTTTGTCGTCACAAGTCAAATTATGTCAGATAATCGATACCAATCAAGAGGAGTTTCCGCAGGAAAAGAAGATGTTCACAACGCCATAAAAAAAGTAGACAAGGGATTATTCCCTCAAGCATTTTGCAAAATTGTTCCAGACTATTTAACGGGAGACAAAGACTATTGCTGTATTATGCATGCAGATGGAGCGGGGACAAAATCTTCGCTGGCCTACATGTATTGGAAAAAAACTGGCGATGTAAGTGTTTGGAAGGGCATTGCACAAGATGCCCTAATCATGAACCTAGATGATTTACTTTGTGTGGGTGCAACAGGTCCCATTTTGCTATCATCTACGATTGGAAGAAATAAAAATCTAATCACTGGCGAGGTACTTTCACAAATCATTAACGGTACTGAGGAATTGCTCGAAGATCTTAGAGGTCATGGCATAGAAATTCATTCTACGGGTGGAGAAACTGCAGATGTTGGAGATTTGGTCCGTACCATAATCGTTGACTCTACCGTGATTGCTCGAATGAAAAGATGTGATGTGATTTCCAATGACAATATCAATCCAGGAGATGTAATCGTAGGTTTGTCTTCATACGGACAAGCTACTTACGAGAATGAATACAATGGAGGCATGGGAAGCAATGGTTTAACCAGTGCGCGTCACGATGTGTTTAGCAAATCATTAGCCAAAGAATTTCCGGAAAGTTTTGACCCAAAGGTGCCAGAAGATTTGGTATACAGTGGCTCTAAAACGCTCACGGACATTATTGACAACTGTCCAATTGATGCCGGTAAGCTCGTGCTTTCACCAACGAGAACCTACGCTCCAATTATCAAATCCATTTTGGAAAAATGTAAAGGAAAGGTCAATGGAATGGTCCATTGCTCGGGTGGTGCCCAAACCAAAATTCTACACTTTGTAAAAGAGCTGCATATCATTAAAGACAATTTATTTCCTATTCCTCCCCTATTTGACATGATTCAGAAAGAATCTAAAACAGATTGGCAAGAAATGTATAAGGTCTTCAATATGGGTCATCGAATGGAGCTCTATCTGCCTGAACAATATGCGCAAGAAATTATCAATATTTCAAAAAGTTTTGGTGTAGATGCACAAGTTATTGGCCGGGTAGAATCCGCCTCAAAATCACAAGTAACAATTGATGGAGAGAAGGGGAAATACATCTACGAATAGAAAATTTTCATTTTTTTTTTAATCTAAGCATTAGAATACTTATTTTTGCCCTCCGTTCATTGAACATTGGAGAGGTGCCTGAGAGGCCGAAAGGACTTGTTTGCTAAACAAGCGTACCCTAACCGGGTACCCGGGGTTCGAATCCCCGTCTCTCCGCAAGTAGTTGCAGAAGCAAGAAAAATGATTACTTTTGCACGCACTTTCCCTATTATATGGGAAAATTGATGACCTATTAATCGGGGTGTAGCGTAGCCCGGTCATCGCGCCTGCTTTGGGAGCAGGAGGTCGCAGGTTCGAATCCTGCCACCCCGACTAAAAAACCATCTTCTTACCGTTGATGGTTTTTTTAACAAAAGGAATTACTCCCTTAAAAGAGTTAAGTGAGGGGCCTGTAGCTCAGCTGGATAGAGCACCTCCCTTCTAAGGAGGCGGTCAAAGGTTCGAATCCTTTCGGGCTCACTAAGAGTAAAAAGCTTACTGTTTACAGTAGGCTTTTTGCGTTTTAGAACGAATTCAAATGAGTGATAAAAGAGTATAAAGAGACATCAAGTGAAAATTGATAGCTTTTTACTCGAAATTCGGAGTTCAAAAGGATCAACCAGGATAGCGAACTAATCCTTTGGGAATCACAAAAAAACAACCCTCGATTTTTGTCAGTTTTTTTTTATTGATATCTAGGCATCGGGAAATGAATCATCGTCCTTAATGCATGAATATAGAAATCCAAAATTCAGTAGAAAAATAAAGAAGTGGTTTCATTGCACATGTATGCACAATGCCAAAACCAATATAAAATTTCATTTGTGATAGATCCATTTAAACAATTCTCCCTTTTTTAATGTTGCAATAGGGGTTGATTAAATAAATACGCCCCTGTACAAGTTAAAATTATTTTTATCGAAGTAAAACATTAAAAAAATACAAATTATGAATTTATCAAAAATATGGTCCTTGTATTACCCAGTAATTTTGGCCTTTTTTTCATTTTTATACTCTGTTTCTTTATGGTTTTCAGGCAACAAACTTGAAGGAATTTTTGTAGGTATTTGGGTGCCTTCAATTCTTGGGTTTTCAGTTGCCATAAGACAAATCAGAAGAGATACTAACCAACAAAATCCAAACAGTCATGAATAATTTAGTCATGTTTATTGTTGGATTGATTGTTTTTTGTGCTTACATGTTCAGCTATTTGGCGATGATTAGTAGAGCCAATAAAGAGCAAGATGAGGAAATGAAACGCAATTCAGAATTGTAGATTCAGTGTATTATTTTCTGTAGAGACTGCTTTAAATAAATATTCGCGTGTTTTGTATCTTTAATGAGTGAAAGTCCTTGTGGTTCTTTTTGTTCCCATATTACTATATAGCTGTAGTCTGTTGACAACAAATAAATACCTGATGCACTATAATCAGGTCAATGATATCAATGCTATTGAAAATAAGGTTGATCATGGAGAGAAGTTCTATCCAACGGTCTTAGAATTGGGAAATAGTAATGCCTGTGTGAAAGAATACGATAGATTAAAATCAGAGGGCTATATACTTATTGGTTATTCATTGTTTCACCATGACAGAAAGATGAGTCATGGAATTCTTGTTCAAACCGGTAAAAAGCTTGGTGCGCATAAGGTTTTATTTTCACGTGAAAGAAGTTATTCAGGCTCTTTAAATACAAAGCCCCTTAATACTGATGAAAAATTCGAAGGCCGACCGATTCTTAAGTCGTTGGCTTATGAACCAGATAATCAATATGAAACCTCTTCAAATAATTATATTCACAATGCTTTATTTTTGGTTCAACAGTCATTGAAGTAGTAAAGAATAATATAGATTCACGCAAATAATACCCTCCGTTTTTAAATGAGACAAAAAGTGAATGATTACTTAAAAAAAGTAGTCCAAAATAGATGCCTTTTTACATTAATAAGTACAATCACTTAGATCTCTTTAGGTGCTGACTTCTATTTTCAGTTATTCCCATTCCATTTGTTTCAATCATAGAAAATACGATTACATCTTTGGTGCACAATTAAAAATAAACACCATGATTAGTTTAGTTACTGTACTCGTTCTTTTTGGATATGTTCTCTACGGAACTGAGGATATTCGATTATTTTAATCAGGATTTAGCTCTTCCCCACAATGCTTACAAAATTTCGCATTGTTTTCATGTCCTTCCTGAGAACAACTCGGACAACTTTGGGTATTCATCTTTTCAGCCATAGCCAATTCAACAGAAATCATACCAGTAGGTACTGCAATAATTGCATAACCTAAAATCATAATAATTGAGGCAAAAAATTGCCCCAAGCCTGTTTGAGGAGAAATATCTCCATATCCAACCGTCGTTAATGTTACAATCGCCCAATAAATACTTCGAGGTATACTTGTGAACCCATCTTTAGGATCTTCAATGATATAAATTATTGTGCCCATAATTGTGGCAATAGCCAATACAGCTAAAAGAAAAACTACTATACGCTGTCTGCTCGCTATTAGTGCCTTCTTTAAAGTATTCGCTTCTTTTACATATCTAATCAATTTCAAAATCCTAAAAACCCTGAGCAATCGAATGGTTCGAATGGTTTTAATTGATGAAATGCTTTCGGAAGCCAAAAATATACCGAAATAAGAAGGTAAAAGGGAGACCAAATCAATGAGCCCATAAAAACTGAAAATATACTTTAAGGGTTTATTTACACTAATGATTCTGAGCAGGTATTCCATGGAAAAAATAGCCGTAATAATCCATTCAAAAAGCACAAATGTATCATGGTATTTAATTCGATAGGAATCGATGCTTTCCAGCATAACTGCACCGACACTGAAAAGAATTAACACCAATAAAACAATATCAAATAGCTTACCCAAAAAAGTATCAGCTTCAAAAATGATTTCGTGCGTCTTTTTTCGAAAATTATCAATCATAATAAGTGAAAATTAAAACAATTTTATCAGTAGACCTATTAATTTCGTAATACATCTCTTTTTCCTATTTTAGACAAAAAAAAACTTATCTATGAGTTTCTTCTCTTTCATTAAAAATAAATTGTTTGGACCACCTGTCGATTATA
>ERZ1048686.714-NODE-714-length-30360-cov-6.533542_pt1 | contig 30360 bp, 30 predicted proteins | sample MGYA00383099_ERZ1048686 | MGnify/ENA primary metagenome ERZ1048686 (study PRJEB29581, sample SAMEA5548369) | metagenome | biome: marine; feature: coastal; material: water | depth 25 m | study: Short-term variability in the microbial, nano- and picoplankton... | reverse complement strand
TCGAGCGTCTTTCGTTTGATCCTTTCCCTTTGTTTTAGAATGGCTTTGTCGTGCCCGAAGTAGACGTCTGCAGGTGTGACGTTGTTCAGGCTCTCTAGGTGGCGATGATGATTGTAGTGGTCGATGAGGTCATAAGGCAGACCAGTTGAAAGGCGCAAACTCACATCAACAGCACGCAGCCGCGCGTGTGCAGGCGCGCGTGGCGCAGGCAACTATCAAAATCAAGGTTTGTGGGGGCTAACGTGGGGGCGAAATATAATAAAACCGCTTAGTGCATTGTTATATAATGCCTAATATCAAAGATATGGCGGACAGACAGGGATTCGAACCCTGGAGACGGTCTCCCGCCTACACACTTTCCAGGCGTGCGCCTTCGACCACTCGGCCACCTGTCCGTTGAGCGGGGTTTAGCGTTAAGCGCAGACCATGTGCAAGTACAAAAAACACCTCGGTTTCACTAAGATCGCTTGTCTTTGACTTTCGGCTCTTGATACGTCAGCTCTCGGTCTTCGCGGGGCACAGGAATGCCAGCTCGAAAAACACTTCTACGATAATTTCCAGCGCAATCCCGACGCAAACCCCATCGCGCAGAAACTTACCAGCGCCAATCATCGCAAGACCCGCCATCGCGACTGCGAATGCCTGAAACACAGCTTTCAAAGTGGGCGAGCGCTGCACATCGCACACGTGCCAAAAAGCAAAGCCCCGCGAACAACATCGCCGCACGCCGCGACATGATCGCACAGGCCTGTTCATGCGCCATGCTAAAAAGCCAAAACACCAATCCTGGAATAAACAAAAGCGTCAACGACAGCTCGCCCGTGATAACCGCCACGATTGTGAAAAGTTAGTTTTGTGTCGGCGACGTCTCATCAATCATCCAAATGTAAATAAACGCGGCGATTAAGTTTGCCCTTTTTCTCGACCTTTCCCAACCGCACACGCCCGATCTCTGACGTGCGCGCTACATGGGTGCCACCGCACGGCTGTAAATCAATTTGGCGCGTGTCATCACCGATGCGCACCAAGCGCACACGCCCGCTTCCCATCGGGGGTTGAACGGACATGGTTTTCACCAAGGTCGGGTTCGCGCGCAATTCCTCTTCGGAAATCCAGCCCTCAGAAACAACATAGTCCAGCTCAATCAACCCATTTAGTGACGCTTCAAGGGCGTCTTTGTCTTCGGGCGCTTCGGGCATATCGAAATCCAGACGCCCTTTGCCAACAGAAATTGAGCCGCCAGACACAGGCAAAGAGATCACGACTGACAACAAATGCAGCGCTGTGTGCACCCGCATGTGCGAATGACGTCGTTCCCAATCTAGCGAAAGTGACACCTGCGTGCCCACAGGCGGAAGCTGCACGGGTTCAGCAGGCACCAATGCCAATTGCGTATCTTCTCGCCCTTTGACTTTAACACAGGTGGCAATGGGCAAATGATTATCATTCCACATCATCATCCCGCTATCACCCGGTTGACCGCCACCTGTCGCATAAAAAATGGACTGATCCAAAACAACGCCCCCCTCAGGGGTATGTCCTAAGACCAATGCCTCCCCGTCACGCAGGTAAGCGTCATCCAGAAACACGGGTTTGGTCATGGTTATTTTCCTCGCGGTCTGTCTCTGGTCAAACTTGCGATGAATTTTCAACAGTTTGATCACCGGGTGTCAACGCTTCGGGATTGCGGATCCAAATATCGCGCTGTGCGAACGGAATTTCGATCCCTTCCTCCATAAAGCGGCGCGCAATTTCGTGGTTCATGTCTGATTTCACGCTCAGCACAAAATTGACGTCCCGCAAGATCGCGCGGATTTCAAAATCAAGCGAGTCCGCACCAAAACCCTGAAACACAATCGACGGAGCCGGATTGAGCAAGACCATCGAGTGCTCGCGTGCGATGCTCAGCAAAATACTCTCGACCTTGCGGGTATCATTGCCATAGGCCACGCCAACGGGAACGATCACACGGCCAACAGTCTTGCCGCGTGTCCAGTTAGTCACCATGCCCGAGACAAGATCTGCGTTCGGAACAATAACGTCCGTACGATCAAAAGTTTCGATCCGTGTCGAGCGCACGGAAATGCCGCGCACATAGCCCATCTTACCGCCAACTTCGATCCAGTCGCCTTCCGCGATGGGCCGCTCGATCAACAAAATGATTCCGGAGACAAAGTTAGAGACAATATTTTGAAGGCCAAAACCAATCCCAACCGAAAGTGCGCCTGCGACCAACGCAATATTGCTCAGATCAATCCCCGCCTGACTGATCGAAATAACTGCTGCAAGGAAAATACCAACGTAGCCTATACCTGACACAATCGCGTTGCGCCCGCCTGTATCAAGCTTAGTGCGCGGCAGGATCGATGTGCGCATCGCCCCCTGCAACAGACGCGTTGCCATATAGCCGACGCTGAAGATAACCGCGAATGTTATAAAATCTACCGGTGAAATGCGGCTGTCGCCAATCGCAAAGCCTTCTTGAAACCGCGTCCAAACTTCGGTGATATCAGCCGCGCGCGCGCCCCAAATCAGCGCAAGCAAAGGAATCGCTGCGACCACAAGCACAAAGCCTAAAAGCACCGATACCAAGGATTCTTCATCGCTTTTTTCGCGGCGCATAATCAACGCGTAAAGGTCACTGACAAAGTGCTGGAGCACCAGAACCAACCCGAACAAAGCCATTGTCGCCACAGAGGCGAACATCAGTCGCGCCGCTCCATTACCATAGCCCAGTGCTGCAATCAGCGGGCCGAAGAACGCAACGATTATCGCAGCGCGCCCCAAAAGCTTGGAGATGCGTAAACGGTACATGCTGCTTTCGTCGTCTTCGCTGGTGTCAATCAAGCCGATACGCAAGATGCGACCCAATTGATGAAGCACGATGCCGGTCACAATCAGAACCGGAAATCCAATGACCGCACGTGTGGCCGCACTCCAATTGTCGTAGCTCGCCAAAACATTCAGCGCCAAAGCGGCAATCAGAATGAAGGCCCCCGTCGTGATGAACCAACGTGCTTTTGCGGCATGGCTCGCCTCAACAGGTAAAATCATATCGTCATCATTGCGCGGGAATAATTGCCCCGCGAGCCACCAGAAACTTAAAAGGATCAGGCCGTACCACGGCACATTGTCCAACAAGAGAGTCCCGCGCAGGCCCAACATCCCTGACTCAATTGCGGCTTCGACCAGTGCAATCAGCCCAATGAATGGCAAGAATATCTGCAACAGTGAGGCGATGAATTTCCAGACGCCCTGCCCGCGCGCGGTGTATCGGCGCAAGACGTTGACAATCAACACGGACCAGCGACGCCCGCGCGTGACCAATACCAAACCAATCAAAGCCAGAATGATCACTTCCGGCAAAGCCTGTCCTGCACTTTTGCGCTGAGCTTCGGAATTAAAAGCGCTCGCAACCTCATGCCCGATCGCAGCGCCCGATTTGCGCAATGCCTCAAGGGCTGGCCCCCAATGCGTCGGGTTCAACGGGCTCGGCCCGCCGCTTAGCAAGGCGTTGGTTTGGCGTTCGCGAATGATCGTGTCGATCTCTTTGATGACACCGTCAGCACGGCTATAGGCCTCTTCCGCAGAGACAACAGGCGTGCGCAACCTTTGAAGCTGCTCCATCAATTCCGCACGCCGCTCAGCAATATCTGGCGCTTCTTCGACGCCTTCGGCGGGTGTTCCGAGGCTGGTAATCTGAGACGTTAACGTTTTGATGCGTGCTTCATTGGCGGTTTGGGCTTCCAAAAATTGTTCACGCCAATCAACGATCTGCGCGCGCAAGGCTTCAAGCGCGTTGGTAGAAGCTCGACCATTTTCAACTGCAATTTCCGCGCGCTGCGCCACGTTTTGCCAAGCAGTATAATCCGGCGTTTCTGTCTGAGCAGAACCCAGTGCAGGCGACACAAGACACAGCGCCATGCACAGCGCACGCAAAACCTGTGACAGTGACATCAGACCTCCTCAAAAACCACAGGGATGTCAGCCGGTGCTTTATCGAGCCATTCTGGAACAGGAAGGTCTTTTTCACGCAAGAAATCAGGGTTGAACAGTTTAGACTGATAGCGTGTTCCAAAATCACACAGGATCGTCACAATTGTATGCCTCGGCCCCAACTCTTGCGCCATGCGGATCGCACCGGCGACATTGACGCCGGAGGAGGCACCGAGGCACAGACCTTCGCTTTCCAACATCTCAAATACATGCGGCAGCGCTTCTTTATCCGAGATGTTGTAGGACATGTCGGGCGTGAAGCCTTCAAGGTTTTTGGTAATCCGTACTTGCCCGATGCCTTCCGCTATGGAGCCGCCTTCGCTCATCACCAGCTCACCCTTGGTGTAATAATTGAAAAGCGCCGCACCATCAGGATCCGCCAAACCGATCTTCACGCCCTTAGGCTGAAGCGACATGCCTACACCCGCCAGCGTACCACCAGAGCCGACAGCGCAGATGAATCCATCAACCTTGCCATCGGTTTGTGCCCAAATTTCAGGGCCAGTGCTGTCGATATGGGCTTGGCGATTGGCGACGTTGTCAAATTGGTTGGCCCAGATCACCCCCTCATTTGTGGTGCGCGCCAGCTCATTGGCAAGCCGCTCAGAATAGCGCACGAAATTGTTGGGATTGCGATAAGGCGCGGCAGGCACCTGCACAAGTTCAGCCCCCGCAAGACGCAACATGTCTTTCTTTTCTTGGCTTTGCGTTTCAGGGATTACGATAACCGTTTTGAACCCCATGGACGCCCCAACAAGAGCAAGCCCAATGCCAGTGTTTCCAGCTGTACCTTCAACGATCGTGCCGCCGGGCTTGAGTTCGCCACTGGCAATTGCGTGTTGGATTATAGACAGCGCCGCGCGGTCTTTGACAGACTGACCGGGGTTCATGAACTCGGCCTTGCCCAAAATCTCGCAGCCAGTTTCTTCAGAAGCGGCTTTCAGCTTGATAAGTGGTGTATTTCCAATGGCCTGAGCCAGATCCTGCGCAACGATCATGTTGGTCTCTCCCTAGTGCTCACCTTACCTATGCCCGTGTCGCTGTGAACTCAAGCACATGCGTGCTCTTGTCCACTTCGGTCTTTAAGGACTTCGGGAGATGTGGGGGCTGGCCCCCAATCGGACCAGATCATCCCAATGATCTGATCTTTTCGCGGTGTCGCCCGAGCCAAAGCAACATCATTGCTAAGGGACCAAGGTTAATTTCACCGCTGTCCAGCAGCTCCATCCCCCGATCAAACGAGACTACATGCGAGCGAATATCTTCACTTTCGCTTTGCAATCCATGCACCCCCTCAAGCCCCAAATCCAAATCACACACAGCAAGGAAGCAATGGAAAAACTCGGTTGAATAGCCCGGACTTGGATAGACGTTCATTATTGGGCGGATGTCTTGCAAATCAAGCCCCGCCTCTTCGGCCGCTTCGCGCCGCGCGGCCTCCATCGGCGCTTCGCCTGCATCGACCAGGCCTGCGATAGGTTCCAAAACCCAAGGCTGAGGATCACCGCGCAACACAGGTCCGTAGCGCAATTGCTCGATCAACAAAACCAAATCCCGCTTGGGATCATAGGGTAAAACCAGCGCCGCGTCGTAGGCCACAAAAGCTGCGCGGTCCAAAGTCTCACTCTGTGTATTATCAAAGCGCGGGTGACTGATATTGAACGTCTCAAGCCTAAAAAAGCCTGCGTAGCCATCGGACCGGCGCTGCAAAGTCACCTCATTACTTTGAGTTTCGCGGCGCAGCTCCAAATCCCTCGGGGTTTTTGCTAGCTCTTTGGCCCACCCCCGCGCGCGAAAGAATGGCAAAAGATGTGCAATCTCCTGCGCGGATTTCACGCCAAAATGCTCCATAACTTCGCGTGCGGCGCTCAAACTAACCGCTCCCCAATGAGTAATCCAATCCTGCAAATTCCACTCTGCACCAGCACTCCAAAGACCCGCCTCTGGAAAGAAAACCTCCGCAGTGATGGCGTCTCCGTTGCAGATCACGGAGACAGCTTTCAAATCATAGTCGAACCCACCTTCATAGAACCGCAAACGCACAACGTCTTCATCGCTCAGGTCCTGCACCAAGATACCCTGCGCTTTGCACCCCACCTTTTCTGCAATCATCGGGAAAGGTTCATCCTTCACCCAACTTACCGAATGATCTGGCAGATGCGCTGTACAAATATTAATGCGAGCCTGCTCTCGACCGAGCACCACTTCCAACAACGGAATGTGACACAGGCTTCCATAAAAGAAGAGCGTCGTGCTCATGAGGCGCGTTTATTCGTCATCTCGGCAATAACTCCAGATGCAACCGAGCCGATCACGAGCGCGCCAATAATCAACGGGGTCGCAATCAAAATCCCGTTCTCAACCATCATTTCAAAGATCGCGGAAAAGGCTTCAAACGCACCACCATAACGGCCACGCATCGATATTTCGAACATACGGATCGCGGAATGTGCAAGTAAGCACCAAAAGACCAGAACGATCCCGCCCGTCAGCCCATTGTTGATCGCCGCAATTAGACCCCGTCCCGCACGCGAACCGATCACTTGCCAGCCGACCGCAACAGCGATCACGAAATTGATCAGGTTGAAATTTCCGAACGCTTTATCCTCATCAAACAACGGTTTGATTTGCTCGCTCACGACCCAAGCCAGCACAGCGAGACATAGGGCAGCAACGAAACGGGCGGCTGTTGGCATGGGGGCGAGCTTTCGAGCTTAAGTGGGTTTACGAATGGTGATCTGTGTTACGTCACAGTTTCCGCTGTGAAAGGTCGATGCGCAAGAGGTGAGATAAAAGTTCCACATTCTGCGAAAGCGATCATCAAATCCCATTGCCGCGACGCTGTCCCATTTGTCGTTAAACGTCTCAAACCAACGGCGCAGGGTGATCGAATAGCTCTCACCAAATTCCTTGGACTTCACAACGTCCAAACCCGCTTTATTGACCTCAGCAGTCAGCCCTTTCGGGCTGGGGAGCATGCCACCAGGGAAGATATACTTCTGGATGAAATCAACACCGCGTTTGTACACATCCCAACGTCGATCCGCGACAGTGATGATCTGCAAGGTCGCCTGCGCACCCGGTTTCAATCGATCACGCACAGTCTCGAAGTAAACAGGCCAGTATTTTTCACCAACGGCCTCAAACATTTCGATGGAGGCGATGCCATCATAGGTGCCCGTCTCATCGCGGTAGTCTTGAAGTTTAAAATCTACAAGATCAGAAATACCAGCTTTTTCAATACGTTTCTGGGCGTACTTAAACTGCTCCTCACTGATCGTCAGGCCCGTCACACGGATGCCGCGCTCTTTCGCCGCGTATTCCGCAAAGCCGCCCCAACCACAGCCGATCTCAAGAACATGGTCGCCCTCTTTGGCACCCATTTCGTCGATCATCGATGCGTACTTAGCGATCTGCGCTTTCTCTGTGCTCTCTTGTCCGGTCTCGAATATCGCCGAAGAGTAGGTCATCGTGTCATCGAGCCAGAGCCCATAAAACTCGTTCCCAAGATCATAATGATACGAGATATTTTTGCGCGCTTGCTCTTTGTGATTGCGTTGTAGCCAGAAGCGAAATTTTTCCATCACGCGCACCAAACCCATGCCGGGAAAACCGTCATAAACGTCCTCATTGTCCATGTGGACGAGATCCATAAACGCCTGCAAATCGGGTGTGGACCACCAGTCATCAAGGTAAGCATCACAAAAGCCAAGATCGCCTTCGCGGATCAAACGCGCGAAAAGATCTGGGTTTTTGACATGCAATTCCGCCACCGGACCCGGCTTGATGCCGTTCGCGCGAAAGACACGACCATCGGGCAGATGAAAGTCCACACGCCCATTGTTCATGTTGTTAGACATTGCAAACACTTGTGCGAAGTATCGCGGCAGGCCTTTTTGGCCGTCTGTTGTTTTATGGATCATATCACCCCCCAAACTGGTGAAATTGGCAGGGCTTGCACGCCCTTTGCCATCTTGTTGTTGTGTATACTCTCAAAAACCTCGCCCTTGATAGGCATCAAGCGCACGTTGGCGCCCTTTAGCCGCCTCCACGATGGGCTTTGGATAGATGTCGGTGCTCCGAAGGCCCCAGCTTTTGGGAATTGCTTCGAAATAACTCGTGGCGGTGTCTGGCGGGTTACCCTGACCCTCTGCGATCCACGCGCGCGCATAACCGCGTTCGCGATCAAACTTGTCAAGCTGCGTGACCGGATTGAACACGCGAAAATACGGCGATGCATCAGGACCAGAGCCTGCCGCCCATTGCCAGCCCATCGCGTTGCTTGCGGGGTCCCAATCGGTCAGGCAGTCATCAAACCAGGCTTGGCCGACCTTCCAATGCGTCAGCAGATGTTTGGTCAAATAGGACGCCACAATCATGCGGCCTCGATTGTGCATTTTACCCGTCACATACATCTCGCGCATCGCGGCATCGACGAATTCGATCCCTGTGCGCCCCTGCTTCCAAGCGATCACCTCAGGATGATCCGCGTCCTCATTCCACGCGAACTTGTCCCAATCGGACTTCCAATTGCTGTCCAGAATATGCGGAGTGTGATGCGTGAGGTGGTAAGCAAACTCGCGCCAGACCAGCTCTTTCAAGAACACCTCGGAGTCATCCTTGCCTTCATGAAGCGCGCGCATGCCTGCGTGCCAGCATTGATGCGGAGATATTTCACCGAGCGCTAGGTTTTCGCTCAGCCCAGACGTGCCCCGCGTCGAGGGGATATCGCGACGCTCAACATAATCCGAAACATCGTTTTCGATGAAATCAGCAAGGCGCGCCTGCGCTGCCGCTTCCCCAACTTGGGCGTGACGGGCGACAATCACACCCCCGCGTCGCATGGCGGCACCTAAGGCCCAATCGCTTTGATCTGCGCTTTCCAAATGGCCCTCGTAAGGCTGCACCGACGTCGGAACCGCCAGCGGAACATCGACATCGCGATCCTTCACAGAGCGCCAGAAAGGCGTGTAAACTTTATACATGCCGCCCGTTTTGGTTTCGACCGTCCATGGCTCAAACATCAGATGGCCGCCAAAACTACGTGCTTCAAGTCCTTTGCTGAGTAGGTCCGCCTTGATCACCGTGTCACGTGTAACGCAGGCAGGGTCATATAGGCGTGACCAATACACGCCTTGCGCGTCAGTCTCGGTGATCAAGGCGTCCAAAACATCGCCCGCAGGACCCTCGCGCAAGATCAAAGGAATGTTAAGCCGCGCAAGAGTTTGCGTGAAAACTTCCAAGGCTTTGCCCAAACGCCATTTGGGGGCCGCGCCGAGCCCGTCAACAATATCGTCCTTGATGAAAACAGCAATAACAGGCACGCACGCCGAGCAGGCTGCGGACAAGGCTGGATGATCAGAAACGCGTAAATCGCGCCTGAACCAAACAATAATTGGTTTTTCCTTAGTCACTCTATGCCCCGAAAGTCCTTTAACGTTTTATCAATATACGACGTCGGCTACTGAGCAGATCAAAGAACTTCGTCTAGCGCGTTCAAAAGCTGATCCATTTCGCCCTTAGACGTATAATGAGTAAAGCTAAGCCGCAGCACGCCTTTGTCCATATCAACGCCCATGCCTTCTAGCGCACGGATCGCGTAGAAATCGCCACCACCCGCCATAACACCGTGCTCAGCCAATCGCGCAGCCAGATCTTCCGCATTGCTTTGCGAGGCCAGCGCAACTGTCGGCGCGCGTGTCGCCGCATCGCTTGGCCCAATCAAACGCACCGAGTTTTTCGCCGTCACGTAGTCGAGCAAAGGCTGCAACAACGCCTCCTCATGGGCGCGCATCAAGTCATGCACACCTGCGCCACGCGCAGCGCCATCGCCATTAATCCCATGATGCGCTGCCAGCGAGTCGATATAATCCGCCATCCCAGCGCTCGCCGCGATTTGTGCATGATCCGGCCCCGCCGGTGTGAACCGCTTATAAAGCGACCCTTCGTTGAAATAATGTCCTTGGTTCGGCAAGGCCTCTCCCAGGGCGCGGCGCATGACCATGATCCCTTGATGCGGACCGTAGGTTTTGTAGGCAGAGAACAGATAAATATCTGGCCCCAGCTCTCCCACATTCGCAATTCCGTGCGGCGCGTAGGACACGCCATCAACGCAAACAAACGCACCCGCCGCATGGGCGCGCGCGGTGATTTCGGTCACGGGGTTGATCTCACCGACCACGTTGGAGCAATGTGGAAAACACACAAGCCGCACTTTTTCGTCCAAGAGATCGTCCAGATCTTCCGGATCAAGGTGACCAGTCTCCGCATTGATCTTCCATTCGCGCACTTCGATGCCACGCTCTGCCAAACGACGCCACGGGCCTGAATTTGCTTCGTGATCTTGATTGGTCACAACAATCGCTTCGTCTTTTTGCAGGAAGCCCGCGAACGCCTGTGATAGAACATATGTATTTTGCGTGGTTGAGGGGCCGAAAGACACCTCATCCGTCTCGACACCCATAATCCCGGCAAGACGCACGCGCGCCTCATCCATTTCTTCGCCCGCGAGGCGCGATGCGTCATAGGGCCCATAGGGCTGGACTTTTCGCTGCGTATAATAGCGCATCAGCCGCTCGATTACCGGCGCACATGTGTAACTGCCCCCCGCATTTTCAAAGAAAGCCTGCCCTTGCAAAGCCGCTTCATTGAACGCCGGGAATTGCGCGCGCACGAAATCCAGATCGAGTGTCATGTTCAAAATCCTCTGTGTATTCAGTGGCTACACAAACGCAAAAGGCCCCGGCGCGCAAGCTGCCGGAGCCTCTTTTCCTTTACGCCAGTCTGCTATTACTCGGCAGGTGTCAGGCCTGTGATCTCGCTATGCGTCGTTGGCACGCCAACCGCTTCACGACGACCGTCGTTGTAAATCGCTTTGATCAATGCGATGCACATCAAAAGCATCACCAAAGAGAACGGCAAGGCCCCTATTACCATCGCGGTCTGGATCGCACTTGTGCCGCCCGAGATCAGCAAACCGCCAACCACAAGCGCCAAAGCACCACCCCAGAACAGGATATGCGGACGCGCCTTTGGACCCTCGTCACCCGCCGCATTGATCGTGTTCACAATCAATACCGCAGAGTCAGCAGAGGTCACCAAGAAGGTCATCAACAAGACAACGATCATTACGGCCATGCCCCAAGACAGAAGTTGGCTAATCGGCTCAAGCATGAAGGTGGTCATCGCAAAGATCTTATCGCCGTTCGCCGCATCCAAGATCACGCCATTGGCGTCGCCATTTAGCTCCAGATCAACTGCTGTGCCGCCTGCCCAGGCAAACCACACAAAGCACATCAAAGACGGAACGATCATCGCACCAAGCACGAATTCACGGATCGTGCGGCCACGTGAGATACGCGCAAGGAACAAGCCCACAAAAGGTGCAAAGGCAATCCACCAAGCCCAGTAGAATACAGGCCACCAGCCCTGCCACTGCGCTAATTTGAACGCTTCGGAACCCTCAACACCATCAGATTCGTAGACATTGAAGCTCAGCCAAGGCAGCGCTACAAGGTAGTCCCAAATTCCAACGAAGAATGCGGTCGCGCCAAAGAAGGTCGCGCCAAACAGGATGAAGAATCCAAGTAGCAAGATCGACAGAACCATATTGATGTTGGACAGCCATTTGATGCCTTTACCGACGCCCGAAAGCGCAGACAGGGTCGAGGCACCCATGATGACCAGCAAAGCCACGATGATACCAACCGTTGTGGCCGATCCATCTTCCATCGCGAGACCACCAATACCAATGCGCGTCAGGCCCGCAACAAACTGCTCCACACCAAATCCAAGTGTTTGTGCCACGCCCAGAATTGTTGCTACAACCGCAACGATATCAATGATGTGCCGGACAGTGCTTTGCCAAACAAAGGTGTCAAAGCAGAGCGGATCGTCAGCGGCAAACCACGGCGATAGCTAAAGAACGCCAGCGACAGGCCCGCAATCGCATAACAGGCCCATGCGCCCAAACCCCAATGCAGGAAGGACCAAACATAGGCCTCGCGCACGTTGTCTTGGCTGAGTGCCGTATTCACGCCTTGAATAACCGCAGGGTTATTCTTGAAATGCGCAATCGGTTCCGCCACAGCCCACGTCAACATTCCGACGCCAATACCTGCACCAAACATCATGGAAAACCATGAGAAATTACTAAACTCGGGCTTTTCGCCATCTTGGCCCAGATTAAGCCGTCCAGCCGTTGGCCAAATCGCTAGCCCAAGGCAAACGATCACAAAGAACGCAACAACCCAAATATACCAAGCGGCAAAATTGTTCAAAATAGCAGCGTTCCAAGTACTCAGCACAGCCCCAGCCTGAACAGGCCAGAAAATGCACCACACAACGAGAACGCTGATGATGATTTTAGAGACAACAGTGACGTTGACGCTAAATCCCCCATAAAAACCGGTATCAGCAGTTTTGATCGGAAGATCGGTGAGAGGTGGTTTCATTATAATATTCCTGTTTTTTGACTAATCTGAAAACGCTAGCACAGCTTCTTAAAAAAGCTAACTGGTATCGAAGTTCGCCTAAAAAACACGTCTAGCTTTTTTGGTCCCCAAACACCTCGGGGAGTTTTAGCCGACTAAGAAGGGACAGCCCCCCACCAAAAAATCTAGTCAAGCGCGGCAGCAATTGCCGCAGCATGCCCTTTGATCACCTCCATATCGCCCATGGTGCCGGGCGCGCGCATTGGTACGCCGTCATGGCGCGGATGAATATGGAAATGCAGATGAAACACCTCCTGCCCACCCGCTGCTTCAGAATATTGCTGCAAGGTGATCCCATCTGCGTCAAACGCAACTTTCGCCGCGCGCGCCACTTTTTGAGCTGTCGTTATTGTTGCGTTCAACTGCGTCTCAGTAGCATCCAGAATATTGCGGCACGGTGCTTTCGGGATCACCAAGCAATGCCCATCAGAGCGCGGCATAATATCCATAAAGCAATAGGTTTCATCGTCCTCATAAACCTTAAAACTTGGGATTTCGCCCTTTAGGATCTTAGCGAAAATATTCTCTGGATCATAGGTCATCGTGTATCTCACTTATGCGTTCATTTGAGGCGACTTTATGGTGCGACTTGTCCGCTCCGCAAGGGCAAGCGGCACACCATTTGAATAGCACCACCCGTCTCACGCACCTCAAAACCAAGCGCACGATAGAAGGCCTGCGCAGGCGTGTTTTGCGCCATCACACCAAGTGTTAAACCTGCGCATCGATGCAGCCTCGCATGCTCCGCTGCATGCGCGATCAACGCGCGCCCAACACCCTGCTCACGCATTTGGGGTATCACAAACAAATGCTGCAGGTCCATCAAACGCCGCGCGAATTGTAGCTGAACTTTCTTTTGGAGCGCCGCATAGCCAACAATCCGCCGATCGTGTTCTGCAACAATCAGTCGCAGCCAAGGCGACGGGCCAAAACATAGGAAGATCACGTCCTCTAAACCAATGCCCGCGACGTCACCGTGATACAGCGACAAGGCTTCGATCATTGCAACAATATCTGGCGCATCCGCGGCGCGCCCGTCTCTTATCCTTAAATCTGTCATGTGTTCTCTCGCGTTTAGCCCCAAGAGGTGCATCCACAAAAAAACCGCCTCTCAGGGCGGTTTCAATCATACTCACAATTTCAAACGACGCCTTTGCTATGTAGCAAAGCGATAATACGAATTCATATGTGCGTTTTGTGTCATGCAGGCAGTCTTAGAAGATCTGCAATCACCGCACAAGGGCGACGCTTGCAGGTACCCCTTAAGCGTTGACGTCAACCACAACACGACCCTTGACTTGGCCTTTCAAAATATCATGACCAAGCCCTGGCAAATCAGACAGTACAGAGGGGTGCACCATCGCCTCGAGCTTATCCATCGGTAGATCCTTCGCGATCCGCTCCCAAGCACGCAAACGGTTTTCGTAAGGCTGCATAACGCTATCAATACCAAGCAGGTTCACACCGCGCAGCAAAAACGGAATAACCGTCGCTGGCAAGCCCGCACCGCCCGCAAGACCTACAGCGGCAACAGAGCCACCATATTTGATCTGGCCCAACAAACGCGCGAGCATTTCACCACCAACAGCGTCAACGCAGCCACCCCAAACTTCGCCTTCAAGCGGACGCTTCACGGTCTCGTTCAACTCTTCGCGCGCAACGATCTGCGTTGCACCAAGCGACGTCAGGTAGTCCGCCGTCTCTGGGCGCCCCGTTACGGCCGCAACCTCATGACCAAGCTGAGCCAAGATCGCTGTGGCCACAGATCCAACACCGCCAGCCGCGCCTGTCACCAAAACAGGACCGTCTTTGATGCCATGATCCTCAAGCGCCATAACCGCAAGCATCGCTGTAAAACCAGCCGTTCCTACAGCCATCGCTTGACGCGTATCCAAGCCGGACGGCAATGGAACGAGCCAATCCGCCTTGACCCGCGCTTTTTGGGAATGCCCACCCCAATGCGCTTCACCAACGCGCCAGCCAGTCAAAACGACCTTATCACCTTCCTTATAGCGCGCATCATCTGACGCTTCGACGGTTCCTGCAAAATCAATCCCCGGAACATGCGGATAGTTGCGTACCAAACCTCCACCTGGCCCGATGCACAAGCCGTCTTTGTAGTTCACCGTGGAATACTCCACCGCCACGGTCACATCACCCGCAGGCAAATCATCAAGCCCGATCTGCTCCACGGCTGCATTGGTCTTGCCATCTTCGTTCTTGCTTACAACAAGTGCATTAAACATTCCTTAACCCTTCATCTTTCAAGTTAAACTTCGGGGGTACGGGGGCTGGCCCACGCTCCTCCATTAAATCCAAAACGTTTCCCAAACCGTCACCGGCTGAATGCCATTCGGCGTCAACACATCCAATTCAGACCCCGCATCCCAATGCGTCATTCGCACCATGCCAATCGCAACATTGGTCGCAAAATCAGGGCTATAGGCCGCTGAGCTCACCGTTCCAACTTGACGATCCCCATCCATCAACGGCCAAAGACGATCGCAAGGCGGCACCGCATCTCCATGAATTTCAATTGGGCGCAACTGTTTCACTGGACCCTCTTTAGCAACGCGCAGCAAAGCATCTCGCCCCACACAACCAATTGCTGTCGACGTGTTGCAGAACTTCCCAAGCCCACATTCATGCGGCGTGTTGTCGTCGTTCATGTCGTTGCCGTAAGACAGCAAACCGCCCTCGATCCGCTCTATCAAGTTGGGACAGCCAGCATAGACGTCCAAATCCTTGCCCGCCTCCATCAACGCGTTCCACAATGGCATGCCAATATCGCTGCCTTCGACATAAATCTCGAAACCGCCTTGCTTGGAATAGCCAGAACGCGCCACGACGATCGAACGACCTTGGAAATCAAACCAACCATATCGGAAGAACTTAATGTCTTTCACGGCATCGCCAAAGACACGCGCCATCAGCTCGTCAGCTCTGGGGCCTTGTACAGCCAGCGGCGAAACATCAGGCTCATCGACCAGAACGTCCAAACGATAGCCGTTCGCTATACCTTTGACCCAAAGTAGCAAATCGCTGTCGGCAATCGAAATCCACCAACGATCTTCTGCCAATTTCACAGCAACTGGATCGTTCAACATGCCACCCGTCTCATCGACGATTGGTACATAATAACACTGCCCAGCGTTCATGCCACGCAGATCACGCGGGGTGAGCATTTGCATTAAACGCGTCGCATCAGGGCCACGCAACTCCACCTGACGCTCTACAGAAACGTCCCAAATCTGCACCGCTGATTTCAAATGATGGTAGTCTTCTACAATCGAACGGAAAACAGTTGGCAAGAGCATATGATTGTAAACTGTATATGCTTTGACGCCCGCAGCTTCGACGCCATCAGAAAAGGGTGTGCGACGCAGGCGACGCGAAGGAGAGATCAGAGCCATAAGGGGCTACTCCGATTACAGGGTGGTTGGCATAAAGGGAATATCAGTCGTGTACATAGGCGCACCTGCGGCGCCGAGCATCGCATGCACTTGGCCACGATGATGGGTTTGATGATTGAACATCTGAGCGACACATACCGCGCGTGACTTGCTGACATCGCTCTGGATCGAGCCTGAAAACCACGTCAAATCGCCTGTCAGACCTACATGAGTGACACCCTTGGCCCAAGTCACAAAACGCGCATCGGTGCGAAATCGCTCCTTCGACCATTCGGCAAGCGTTTGCGCACCATCTGTTGTGTCCGTCTTGGTCAGATCCGTCTGCGCAGGCCCCTCGCCACCATCAAAGCGCGAGATCCACAGCGTATCGCCCCAAAGCAGATGGTTCACCGTGCGCAAGATCGAGCCGAAAAAGGCGCCTCGATCTTCGCGCAGATCCGCATCTGTCATGCTCTCAAGCGACTTTAACAGCTCAGCATTTTGCCAACGGTTATAGCGCGCCATAAGCAGGCAATACTCGGGCGTGATCATTTTTTGTCACTTCCCCAATCAATCGGACAAATCTCAGCCGATTTACCACCGAAGTCCCAAATACGACCAAAATCACGCACCTTAGACTTGAGGCCCTTAGCAGCAATAATATCCGGCCCCATCCAATATTTGGAATTGGAGATCATCACAGGATGATCCGGGTTCGCGCCGGTGATCATCTCGATCTCACCTTGGATCTTGCGGCCAATATAAAGGCCGCGCTTTTTGCCATCGCGCACGATCTCGACTTTTTCACGCTCTGCGTTGACGATGTCACTAACCAGCATCGTGAACAGACCCGTCGTGCCACCCGCTGCGCCGCTGAAAATCTGCAAAATACCGTTGTAGGCTTTACCAGAAGCGCGCTCGTCCACATAAGCGGCAACTTTCCAGCCACCTTCCGCCATACGGCCGGGAATTTCGACCATCAGGCCAACGTTGAGACCGCTTAAGTCTTCACCTTCATAGTGGCCCTCATCAATGGCAATCGCCATCCACGCGTTGCAGTGACCTTCTGTGGGAGGGTGTGCGCCAAGTGAAACGACGCAGGGGCAGAACAATTCACACGAGCAGTTTAAAAATAGCTCGCCCTTGATGGCCCAATCCGTCGGCGCGGTAGTGCGCCGCTTAGGGTTGCTCATACGGCTGTCGATACGCTGACTAACCGGCAAGCGGTCCGCGTCGGGTTTCTTTTTAATAGCCATGTGGTGTTATCCTCCCATAATTGGGGTCCAGAGCAGAAGCCCTACTCCGGCAGCGATCAGGATCGCCCCCATCGGTTTTGTGACATAATGCCCGATCTGGGGCAATTTTTCGATCACCATAAAAAACGTAGCCAAGCCCATCCACAGAAGGCTCATCACGCCCCCCACAAAGCCAAGCGCCATAAAACCCCAACAACAGCCAACACAAAACGCGCCAAGGCCGAGACCCATTTTCAGACCACCTACAAAGCCTGTCTGCCAATGACTTAAAAAATAGTTCATCGGGCTGTGACATACACCGTGGCATATCTCTTTCGCGCGGGTGAATTGGAATAGCCCGACAATGATCAGCAAAGCAGCCGCGAAGAGCGTTGAATTAGGAATGCCCAGCATATCAATTACACCGCCGAAAAGCAGTACGAGTTGCACACCTGTGATCAGCGCTGCGAAAGCGACCCACGCAATCATATAGCCAGACAAAATGCCCAACCAGCCCATTCGCGTACCATCTGCGGAGGTCATCAACATCTCATAAGCACGCAGGGTTGGTACCATCGTCGGCAACATCATCGCGGCCATCATGATCGCCCACATCGCAAACAACGGGCCAAACTCGGCCATGGGAATTTTCATATCCATACGAGGATCCATCGCCGCCATCGCGCGCCCCATTTCACCGGGACGTCCAATGAGGTCGAGGTCCATACTCATTGCCATCATAAACATCATCCACCACGAGAGCAGGATGATCATAAAGAAGCCAAGCCAAAGGGTAGATCGGATCATAGGCAGTGGAATCACACATTAGTTTCTGTTGCCTTTTTAATGTCAGACATTTAAACGTCTGACAAATGAAAATTGATCCCTCCTCCAAAGCGGACTTGTCTGCGCAGATCGCCAAAGCCATTCGCGACGCCATTGTGAGCGGCGCGCTGATCGTGGACGAGCGATTGCCATCTGAAGCGGAACTGTCCGAGCAGTTCGAAGTCAGCCGCGCAACGGTGCGTGAAGCCTTGAAGCGCCTTGCCGCACAAAGCCTTATCCGTACGCAGCGCGGTGCTTTTGGGGGTGCCTTTGTCAATCGGTTGAGTTTTAAAGAAGCTTACGGCCAGCAGATCACCACCTCGACGCTTTTGCTGTCGATGAATGCCGTGAGTTTTGAAATAGCCTGCGAAGCACGGTTTGCGCTAGAAAGTGCGTGCGCGCCTTTGGCAGCGACGCGGCGCACGGCGGATCATCTGGCAACTATGCGCGCAGAGATTTTTCGTCAGACGCAGCCGGGGCTGTCGGATGAGGGCTGGTGCGCGAGCGATGTTGCCTTTCACCGTGCGCTTGTGGACGCAGCGGGCAATCCTGTTTTGTCGTATCAATTGGCTGGTGCCGTTGAGGCCATGCAACCTTTGATGAATATGATCACCTTTACGGCGCGTTCGCGCGAAAAGATCCTGTCACTCCATGCAAAAATCGCGGATTTTTGCGATTCAGGCGATGGTGCAGGGATTGAGGAAACTCTGGAAGCGCTTGCGCTTTATACGCGGCAATTGGGTCAACAAATGGCACAAAAGAAAACGGCGTCTTAATCGGGGCGTAAATTTTTCCAGAAAACTTTGGGAGCTCTGAAATGATCGATACACTTAATGTCATCGTCGCGCTGATGACCATCGCCTTCGGCGCATTTGGATTTCTGGCTCCGCGCTACACGGCATCTGCCCTTGATCTCAAAATTGGTGAAAGCACCATGGGTCTTAGCGAGATGCGTGCCTCTGTTGGCGGCTTGTTTGTCGCGATGGGACTATTTTGTATTTGGAGCAGCTTACCCATGGCCTATGCAATGCTTGGCGTTGCCTACGCGGGTGCCGCGCTTGGGCGCTTTGTCTCGCTTATCGCAGACAAGCCGCCCTTTAAGAAAGCCAGCCTGTTTTTCTCATTGGAAGCGGGTCCTGCGGCCTATCTGCTCTTGGCAAACCTCTAAGCCCTTCCTATATATAAGGTGTTCGCAAGAACTATGGACATAAACGCGCTCGCAATAAGCGGTTCGGACCCGGGGGCGGTACCCGGCGACTCCACCAATCACCCGTTCATTTGACGGCGGAGGGGGTCGAAATAGGATCGACGAACGTCTAAAGGGGTTAGCTTTGTTTCGGCTGGGTGCCACCGTATCGGCCCAAAATGTACAATTGCAAATGACAATCGTGCTCCAGTAGCGATGGCTGCGTAAGCAGTTTCAGCTTCTGAAACTTAACTCCTTAGGTTTAGCGACTTAAGGCGGGGTTCGCAGGTACCTGGCAACAGAAACCTGCACTTCACAGTCCTGCATTTGAAGGAAAATACGGCGCTGCCCGCGTCTCAGCAAACTGAGCCTCACCCAAGGTATTTATAGAAATAGGAAGCGCAAATTTAGCGCCCCTCAAATTCCGCCGTTCGTTTGTCCAGAAAAGCAAGCACGCCTTCTTTGAAATCTCGGGTTTTTCCGCATTTGCCTTGGAGCTTCGCCTCAAGCGTTAGTTGATCTTCAAGAGAATTTTCAAACGACGCGCGGATGGCGGTCTTGGCTTCCGCATATGCTGCTGTCGGGCCGTTTGCCAGATGCTTAGCGCGGGCTTTCCATGTCTCTGCGAAGTCAGAATCTGGAACCGCTTCCCAGATCATGCCCCAACGCTCGGCCTGTGTCGCGCTAATCTTATCTGCAAAAAGCGCTGCCCCCATCGCTTTTGCCATACCGATCTGGCGCGGCATAAAGTAGGTGCCGCCCGCATCTGGTATCAGACCAATTTTGGCGAAGGCTTGCATGAAAAACGCGCGCTCCGACGCAATCACCACATCGGCCCCAAGTGCAAGGTTTGCACCCGCGCCCGCCGCCGCGCCATTTACCGCGCTTATGGTCGGCACAGGGCATTCTGTGATCGCTGCGAGCATGGGTTGGTATTCATCACGCAGCGTGCGTTCGAGATCAATGTTGGCCGCGTTCGCGCGATCACCAAGGTCTTGGCCGGAGCAAAATGCCCGCCCTGCCCCTGTGAGCACAACAACGCGTGCCTCACGCCCGCCAGTACGCACAGCATCAGTGATCTCCGCACGCATTTGCGCATCAAGGGCGTTCATAACTTCAGGACGGTTCAATGTTATCATCGCGATCCCATCTGCCACAACATATGTGATAGTTTTATAATCCATTGATAGTCCCCGTTCCTTGTTTATCGGCGCCGCTCAATCGTCGTTGAGCAACTCTGCCAATCTTGATTTTTCAACATCGCTCAGCGCTTCGATAGTTTGCTCGGATGCCTTATCGCGCCCGCGTAAATACGCAAACCCCACGCCTCCCGCCATTAACAACATGAGCGGACCCGCCGCCCAAAGCAACCAGTTGGAGCCGGTGACGGTGGGTCGAAGCAGCACATATTCACCGTATCGATCCACAATGAAGCTAATCGCTTGCTCATCCGTGTCGCCCTGCACCAATCGCTCACGCAGCAAAATCCGCAAATCGCGCGCAAGCGAGGCATCACTTTCGTCAATTGACTCGTTCTGACAGACCAAACAACGCAGCCCTTTGGAGAGATCACGCGCGCGTTGTTCCAGCACAGGATCGTCCAACACTTCGTCTGGCTGCACTGCTCCCAAAGGCAAAGCCAACAACATACAAATAGCAACAATGAAATATCTCATTCTGCCGCGACCGTGCGTGTGCGACGTTTGCTTTCACCCGCGCCAACACGGAAACGGCGATCAGACAGGCTTAGGAAACCACCAAGTGCCATCAGCAAAACCCCCGCCCAAATCCAGTTTGCCAAAGGTTTGATATAGGTACGCAGCGTCCAACCACCACCCTCTTGAGGGTCACCGATCACCACGTAAACGTCGCGCAAGAACCGATAGTCAATTGCAGCCTCCGTCGTTGGCATCTGTGCGACTGGGTAGTTGCGTTTCTCTGGATTTAAAACAGCGATCTCTGTGCCATCTTTGCGCAGGATCACGCGGCCCATGGTCGAGAGATAGTTTGGCCCTTGAACACGATCCACACCTTTGAGTTCTAACTCAAAGCCGCCGACCATGAATGGCGTGTCAACTTCGGCAATGCGAATATCTTCCACCTGCCACGCCATCAGTCCCGCTATACCAAACATGGTCACACCAAGTCCGCCATGCGCGACAGCCTTGCCCCAGTCCGCACGAGGCAAACGCAGTAAGCGGTCCCATTTGCGCTGTGCGCGCATCCAAATATCAAGCGACGCACCAAAGACTATCCATGCGCCAAGGAACAGACCAATCGGTCCCATCAGCGTGCGGCCCGTTTGCATCACCCAGACCAGCAAAGCCAAAGCAACCGCAAGCGCGAAGACAAATCGCATTTGATAGACCGCATGGCCTATTTTGCCGCGTTTCCATGCCAGCGTTGAGCCAACGGGCAGGATCACTCCCAATAAAATCATGAACGGTGTGAAGGCCATGTTGAAAAACGGCGGTCCGACGGACAGTTTTCTGTCCCAAAACATCTCTGCAAACATCGGCCAAAGAGTGCCAACGAAGACGACGAAACAAGCCACAGCGAGCAAGACGTTATTCGCAACCAGCGCGCTTTCGCGGCTGACGACACCGAACACGCCTTTGGCTTCCATCGCGGAGGCGCGCATCGCGAATAGGATTAGTGCGCCACCGGTGAACGACCCGAGGATCATAAGAATAAACACGCCACGCTCTGGATCGTTGGCGAAGGCGTGCACCGATGTCAAAAGGCCGGAACGGACGATGAATGTGCCAATCAAGGAAAAGCCGAAGGCGAGAATTGCCAGCAAGATCGTCCAACTTTTTAGACTTTCGCGTTTTTCCACGACGATGGCCGAATGCAATAAAGCGGCTGCCAATAGCCAAGGCATGAAGGACGCGTTTTCAACCGGATCCCAGAACCAGAAACCACCCCAACCAAGTTCATAGTAGGCCCACCAAGACCCTAATCCGATGCCGATTGAGAGGAAGATCCATGCCGCCAAGGTCCAAGGGCGGACCCAACGCGCCCATGCGGCATCAACGCGGCCCTCCAACAAAGCTGCAACGGCGAAAGAGAAGGCCATCGAGAGGCCCACGTAACCGAGATACAAGAAAGGAGGATGGAAGGCCAAGCCGGGATCTTGCAAGAGCGGGTTTAGGTCCTGGCCATCAAACGGTGGTACTGCGAGGCGCAAGAACGGGTTCGATGTAAAAATGATGAAGGCGAAGAACGCGACGGCGACCGCAGATTGAACCGCCAATACGCGCGCACGCAGGGTTGGTGGCAAGTTCCCACCAAACCAAGCAGCGCAGGCCCCGAAAAGCGTCAAGATCAACACCCAAAGTAGCATGGAACCTTCATGGTTCCCCCAAACGCCACTGATTTTATAAAGCATCGGTTTCGCTGAGTGCGAGTTTAGCCAAACCAATCGAAGCGAGAAGTCCGACGTCACAAACGCATAAGTGAGTGCTGCGAAGGCAAAGCCCGTGAACAGAAACTGCATTTTGGCGGCGGGTTCGGCCACAGCCATCCAGCCATACCAATGTTTGTGCGCGCCAATCAGCGGCACAACGGCCTGCACAATGGCAACAAGGAAGGCGAGGATGAGGGCGAAATGTCCGAGCTCTGTAATCATGTAAAAGATTATAGTGCGCAGGATGCTGCACGCCAATGGAAATCATGGCCTTTCTCGGTTCACATTGTCGCGGGATCAACTCTGTAGATGCGCCCAGTCTTGCAGTGCTGCATTGTTCGGAAATGTTTTTTGAGATTGTTGAGATTGTTGAGATTGAACAACTGGGGCTATTCTCGCGGACTTAACGGCGCGTTTCCGTTTCATCCCCTCTAATGCGTCCAAATTATTCATCACAGTCGGCGCAAGCGCGAGCGATGCTGCAACTTGTTTTTGAAACTGCTGGTTTTTCACTTGATGACGCGCGCCAAAATAGAACGACACGATTGCACCGAGCAGCCACCACAAGGGTTCCGGCACCAATGCGACGCCCTGCATCCGAGTGGCAAACCAAATCGGATCCACCATCGCAGAGACGAACAAACCAAGGGTGCCAAGCGCCATCGCTGGCCTCGGTATGCGGTTCAACGCATCCATGAGCCGATCAAACAGGCCCCTCTGCGAGACTGCAAACTCGGTCGCAAACTGCGCCAAAGAATCGCTGCGCATAACCGCTTCACGCGCAGCACTTTTTTCAGCGTTTTCAAAAAAAACCTCGGCGGTATCGCGTATCAGATTGCCGCCACCGCCGAACATCATTCCAAAAATTCGATCAATCAAGCCCATTTTGCAATCCTTTGCTGAAATTGTGCTTCGGAGAGCTGATATTTTGCAGCCATAAACTCCTCGGCGCGGGTGATCCAGCCGCCTTTGCCCCCTGCACGCGTGCGCGCGTATTTGCGGCTGGTGGGGCGCTTGTCGGCTAGATGGAAATAGTAATTGCGACGCTCAATCGCGTAGGCATCATTCAAGTGATTGGGGGCCGCATCGAACGCGCGTGCGGTGGCCGCAATGGTCAAAGGGCCGATGACCCCATCAACCGCGCAGTCAAACCCGAACTTGCGGATTAAACGTTGCAAAATCTTAACCGCATTGCTGCCCGCGTTCACATACATATCAAATACGCTTGCCTGCAAAGGCTTCGGCAAGTGGGCGATGCGCGGCTCTACAAAATAGTGCTTGATGAAAATCTCAACCGCTTGAGCACCAGTCAAACGACGCACATCTGCGGACGTAATGGCACCATCTTTGTTGAGATCCAAGCCAAGCCTGCGCATCGTGTGAATGGTCACGCCATGATTGGTCGCACCACCGGGATCTTGCGGATCATTCACAAAGCCCCCCTCGCGGCGTACAATCTCACGCGCCAAAACGCGCACTTCTTCATTTTGGGTGGTAGGCATGATTTATCCTCTCAGCGAATAAGCTGACAGGAAATCTGGCGAACGGTGGTTAATAAAGCGCCACGTGAGCGCACGCAAAAGGATGCTCTTAGCTTTCAGGCTCTTGATAGACGCCTTGGGCTTTCAAGGCATCGACGACCTCTGCGGGCATATAGGTTTCGTCATGTTTCGCAAGGATTTCAGAGGCTTCAAATACGCCATTTACGTAACTACCTGTACCAACCATGCCTTGATTTTCCTCAAACAGGTCGGGCAGCACACCCGTGAATGTAACTGGAATACTGGCGCCACCATCCGTCACCGAAAAGCGAATGACCTCGCCCACACCGCGCTCGATGGAGCCCTCTTCGACCAAACCGCCGATACGAAACACTTCACTGGGCGCTGGCGGTTCCGCGATGATCTGGCTTGGTGCGCGAAAGTAATTGATCCCATCGCGCATCGCATAGCCGATCAAAGCGGTGGATAGTGCCAGTGCAACCACGGCTAAAGCCACGACCTGAATACGGCGCTTTTTCTTTAGTCCAGACATTGCCATTGTGACCCCTCCCGACCCATTATGGGAAACATGGTGCGAGCATAAGACCCGAAGTTTCAGGAAGACCTAACATCAGATTGGCATTCTGCAAGGCCTGCCCGCTGCTCCCTTTTGTAAGATTGTCGAGCGCAGCAATCATGATTGCACGACCTTCGATCCGATCAGCCGCAACACCGATATGACAGAAATTCGACCCGCGCACGTGATGCGTGTTGGGTGTTTCACCAATGGGCAGCACTTCGATAAACGGCTCATCCTTGTATTGCGCAACTAGCGTGTCGTGAATAATTTGCGCATCTCCCGACACATAGCCTGTCGCCAAAATACCGCGGTTTGCTGGGATCAGATGTGGAGTGAACTGAATGCGCACGTCCCGTCCCGCGAGTGCAGAGAACTCCTGATCAAACTCGCCCAAATGACGGTGCGTGCTGCCAACAGCATAGGCGGCGTAGCCTTCGGATAATTCGGCGTGCAACAGGTTTTCTTTCAAGCTCCGCCCTGCCCCCGAGACCGCGCATTTGAGATCAAGGATAATATCCTCAAGCCCAATCACACCCGCCGCAATCAACGGCCGCAACAAAAATTGTCCCGTCGCCGCATTGCAGCCAGTGCCCGCTACAAGCCGCGCATTTGCAATTTCATCACGATAGAATTCGGTGAGTCCATAGACGGCTTCGCCCTGAATATCAGTGGCGCTATGGGGGTTACCGTACCATTTTTCATAAGCCTCAGGATCGCGCAGTCGGAAGTCCGCACTTAAGTCCACGATCTTCAGATCACGCGGCAATTTCGCGATCACTTCTTGGCTGGTTTTATGTGGCAAAGCGCAAAACGCCAGATCAATCTCTGTAAAGTCAATATCCGCGATCTTCACCAGATCGGGCAAATCAAGGTGGCGCAAATGTGGGAAAACCTGCGCAAGCGGTTGGCCTGCTTTACGCTCTCCCGAGAGCGCTTTGATGCGCATGCTGGGATGTGTGGCAATGAGCCGGATCAAGTCTGCACCCGTATAGCCGGATGCCCCTAGGATGGCGATGTTCTGTGTCATGTCTTTGATCTTTCAATGGAAATGTCTTTTAAGTCAGGCCTGTTCAAAAGCAATTTCTCGTCGCATAAATTGGGTTGCGTGATCACTCACACGCGCGGGATCGCCGCTGGTGAAATATCGATGCATCTTGCCAGAGCCAATGAAATCAGGGCGACGCTCGAGATAATCTGCAAGGCTTTCCGCCACAAGGCCCGCTTGCGAATAGACTTTCACATCTTCACCCAAAGCCGCCTGAAAATGTGTCTCCATCAACGGATAATGCGTGCAACCCAAGATAGCCGCCTGTGGTTCGGGCATCTTGCGTTTGAGCGCCTCGACATGGCTGCGCACCAAAGCTTCGGCCAAGATCATATCACCGTCTTCAATCGCATCAACCACGCCACCGCAGGCTTGCGCTTCCACGTCAACACCAATCGCGCGAAAGGCAAGTTCGCGCTGAAACGCGCGGCTCGCGATTGTTGCTGGAGTGGCAAAAATCGCCACCTCCTTCACCGCAACTTCGCGTGGCGGGGAGTTGTCGCCCCATTCGCGTTCGGTCAGCGCCTCTATAAGCGGCACGAACACGCCAAGCACGCGTTTGCCCTTTGGTACACCCGCTTCCTGCATCCGCCGCAAAGCCGCCGCTGAGGCCGTGTTGCACGCCAGAATAACCAGATCGCAGCCATTGGCCCAAAGGTACTCCACCGCCTTTTTCGTCCGCTGATAAATATCCTCTGAATCGCGCACACCATAGGGTGCGTGCGCGCTGTCAGCGTAGTAAACGAATGGCACGTCAGGCAGGCGCGCGCGCGCAGCGTCAAGCACTGTTAAACCGCCAAGTCCGCTATCGAATACACCAACTGCCATTTCATTCTCCTGACACGACGCTTTGCTTTAGTGCGCCGTTTTTTCCCGTAGATCAAAGTCAAAGCCATATGTCGATGCATCTATCGGTGTTGGGGACAGCTCATAGGTACTAGCGCGCAGAAAATCCATCATCTTGCTTGGATTACCTTTGTGCTTGGCTAGATCATCGGGTGAAATAGATGCCCCTATGACGACGTTAACTGTGCTTCCGAAGCCCCTGCGAAATTCGTTGATCAACAAGGACAGCCGCAAATTAATGTGCAGATGGCTTGCAATTTGAAACATGCGACTCGTGTGGCCCTCAAAAAAAATAGGGACCACCATCGCGTCAGATCGTGTAATAGTGCGCGCAGTAAAGCGCCCCCATTCAGGATCAAGCGGCACCCCCATCGGATGCGCCGCTGTCGAGACTGTTCCGCCAGGGAACACAGCAAGTACGCCACCTGCAGTAAGATGCTCCAACGCGCGTTTGCGGGTATCTAGGTTAGCGTTAACAGCATCTTTGCTGTTCTCAAACGAAACCGGCAAAACCGCGCTGTCAACCTCAGGTGCGTTCTGAAACACATCATTAGCAAGAATTCGAAAATCATCGCGCACTCGCGACAAGATCAGCCCCAGCATCAGCCCATCCAAAATACCAAAAGGATGATTGGCGACCACAACAACTGGACCCCGCTTTGGGATATGACTCAAATCACCTGAAGAGATGTTTAAGTGCAGGTCATAGCGATCCGCCATCACCTGCCAAAAACTACGCGTCGTTGTTATCTCGCTTGCATAGTCTTGCGCATGCTTGATCAATCTCGCACGCCCAGTCAGCGTCTCGATTATTTGCACGAAACCCCGCCCAAAAGCGCTTTGCGCGCAATGGGAATAGCTGATCGCTTTAGCGCTGCGCATCGTCAGTACCGCGCCCTATTCGGCAGCTGCGCTTAAATCTAGGCCGCCTTGCTGGATCACACTCAGCAACTCTTCGCGACGCTTCGCGGCTTTGCGTTCATTGGCTTCCTTCACCATGCCAAACCCGCGAATGGACAAAGGCAGTTCCGCCAAGGCGAGCACAGCTTCCATCGTCTGCGGATCGGCTTTGCTTAGCACAACTTTCATATCGGCCTCGAATTGGGCGATCAAAGCACGCTCCATCCGGCGCTCAGCGGTACGCCCAAAGGGATCAAAGAGTGTTCCGCGCAAGCATTTCATCTTGGCGAGAATTTTGAAGCCACGCAGCATGCCAGCGCCAAATTCTTTCTTCATTGGCCGCCCATCCGCGCCTGTCTTGCTCAGCATCGGAGGTGCCAAGTGATAGGTCAGTTTCAAATCGCCGTCAAACGTCTCCGCCGCCTTACTTGCAGTGCTCAGATGGAGTCGCGCAACCTCATATTCATCCTTGTAGCTCAATAGTTTATGATAGCCCTTCGCGACTGCCTCTTTCAGTGTCGGGTCTTCAATCGCATCAACCAGCTTGCGATACCGTATGGCTAAACGTTTGTTTTGATACGCTTCCAAATGCAGTGCGCGCAAAGAGATCTTACCCTCTAAGGACTGGGGCAATTGCACAACGTCAGCGTCGAGCAATATCGCCATTTCATCCCCGTGCAGCACCGCCCAACGGCCCACATCAAAGGCGTAGAGGTTCTTTTCAACCGCCGCCCCATTCAAGCGGATCGCTTCTCGCATGGCCTCAAGCGACAAAGGGATCAAACCACGCTGCCACGCCGCCCCAAACACCAACATGTTTGAAAAAATCGCATCGCCAAGCACTTTGCGCGCAAGCTCTGAAGCGTCAAACAGATCAACACGGTCCCGCATACGCGCTTGCAACGCGAGCTTGAGCTGCTCTGTCGGTAATTTGAATTCCGTGTTGCGGGTGAAATCACCCGTGATGATCTCATGCGCATTCACCACAGCACCTGTTTGACCGTCTTTCGTCAGACCAAGCGTGGACGCCCCAGCACTCACCACCAAATCGCCACCAATCAATGCATGCGCTTCACCAGTTGCCACACGAATAGCGGAAATATCCTCGGGTTTCTCCGCAAGACGACAATGGATATGTACCGCGCCGCCCTTTTGAGCGAGACCAGCCATTTCCATCATGCCAGCGCCTTTGCCATCAAGCTGCGCCGCTTGCGCCAGGAGCGCACCGATGGTGACAACACCCGTACCACCGACACCTGTGATAACAACATTATGCGTGCCCTTGATCTTGGGTAATTCGGGTAACGGAAGATCCGGCAAAACCAGTTCCGCCGTCGCCGCTTTGCGCGGTGTACCGCCCTCGACGGTCACAAAAGACGGGCAAAACCCTTTTATGCAAGAAAAATCTTTGTTACAGCTTGACTGATCAATTGCGCGTTTGCGGCCCAATTCTGTCTCATGGGGCACGATGGACACGCAATTGGATTGCACGCCGCAATCGCCACAGCCTTCGCAAACGTCGGGATTGATAAATACGCGCTTGTCTGGATCCGGGAACAAGCCGCGCTTGCGGCGGCGGCGTTTTTCCGCAGCGCAGGTCTGGATATAGAGAATGACAGAGACGCCAGACTTTTGCGCGAAATCTTCTTGGACAGATTGCAAATTCGCCCGTTCATGCATCGCCAAGCCACTGGGAAAGTCCGCCGCATCGACGTCTTCTTTACTGTCATAAACAATTGCGAGGTTTTTCACACCCATCGCTGCCACTTCGCGTGCGATCCGGGGCGCATCAAGACCACCATCATTGCCCTGCCCGCCTGTCATGGCCACCGCATCATTGTAGAGGATTTTGTAGGTCATCGTCGTGCCAGCCGCGACGGCCGCACGGATCGCTTGAATGCCGGAGTGATTGTAGGTGCCATCGCCGATATTCTGGAACACATGTTCACGGGTCGAGAACGAAGCCTCGCCAATCCAGTTCGCCCCCTCGCCGCCCATATGGGTAAAGCCAAGCGTGTCGCGATCCATCCATTGCACCATGAAGTGACAGCCAATGCCCGCATAGGCACGGCTTCCATCCGGCACTTTGGTCGATGAATTATGCGGACAGCCCGAGCAAAAATAAGGCAGGCGCGCTGCTAGTTCCGGCGCATTATCCGCGCGACGCGCTTCATCCAAAGCGGCCATTCCGGCTTTCAGACCAGCACTGCCGCAACCCTCGTCTTGCAAAATGGCGCCCAAATGCTCTGCGATCATCATCGGCTCAAGCGCGCCGCGCACAGGGAACATTTCACGTCCTTCACGGCGTTCGCCATAGACACGACGACCCCGGCGATCGTCAAACAGCGCTTCTTTGATCTGCACTTCGATCAGCTTGCGCTTTTCCTCGACAACAACGATCAGATCAAGCCCGTCCGCCCAAGCGTTAAAGCCCTTCATATCCATCGGCCAAACTTGCCCGACTTTATAGGTGCTCAACCCAATGCGTTCCGCTTCCGCCTCATCAATGTTGAGCAGAGACAGCGCATGAACGAGATCCAACCAGTTCTTGCCAGCCGCCACAAAGCCAATTTTTGCATCCTTTTTACCCCAAACCTCTTTATCCAGTTTGTTGGCATGGCTGAACGCTTCTGCGGCATGGCGTTTATGATCAAGCAAACGCGATTCTTGTTGATAACGATCATCCACCAAACGAATATTCAGACCGCCTTCTGGCATGTCATACTCGGGCGTTACAAACTCCAAACGATGCGGATCACCGTTAACGACTGAGGTGACCTCGACGGTATCTTTCATCGTCTTCAAACCGACCCAGACACCCGCAAACCGCGACAACGCATAGGCGTAAAGCCCATAATCCATCATCTCCTGAACGCCCGCAGGGCTGACGATGGGCATGTAAGAATCGATCAGGGCAAACTCGGATTGATGCAGCACAGTGCTGCTTTCACCCGTGTGATCATCCCCCATCGC
>ERZ1048686.711-NODE-711-length-30434-cov-16.476645_pt1 | contig 30434 bp, 14 predicted proteins | sample MGYA00383099_ERZ1048686 | MGnify/ENA primary metagenome ERZ1048686 (study PRJEB29581, sample SAMEA5548369) | metagenome | biome: marine; feature: coastal; material: water | depth 25 m | study: Short-term variability in the microbial, nano- and picoplankton... | reverse complement strand
TCCAGACATTCATGCATTATCTTGGTGGACCCAAGATTATATAGAAGGTGATGTTCATCATGAACATGATCATGGCGTAGGAAGTATCTCAGGAATATATTGGGTTAGAGCAAATGAAAGTGCCGGCGGGTTACAATTTAGAAATCCAAATCCTTTAGTACAATATCAATCACAACATGATACTAATGCAGAGTTTTCTTGGCAGGAATATGTATACCAACCTGTTAAAGGAAGAATGTTAATGTATCCGTCTTATCTAAAACATGAAGTATTAAAAAGTGGAAAAGATACAATCCGTACAACGATTGCGTTTAATACTTAGGCTTGCGCCTCACCCCACCTTAGAATAATATTTGCGTCAACTGCCGCTCCAGACGTTTTAAAAACATTAATTGCTAATACATCAGGACCGTTTGGATAAGTTCCTCGTCCACCTAATGTAGTATTTGTTAACTCTTTCAACCCTGTTAAGTCTAAGTTTGCAAGACCACCTGGGTTTGCAATGAATGAAAATACAGTTTCACCTGGCTGTGCATACGGTGGTTGCCCAAATAAGAATCCTACAGTTGCGCCAGCCGCCACAGTTGCAATTGATGTTTGTGAAAACGTTACTTTATAATACTCTACTCCACCAAACTCTAATGGTCCTTGAACATTTGATACCGCAGTACCTGCCGGAAATTTTGCATCACTTACTTCTGTACCAGAAACTGCTTGGGTAGTTTCCCAACTTGTTCTTGTAAAGTACAAGTAGTTAGTATTTGTTAATTCACCACCTACACCAAATGTAATTGATTCACCAGCACTAATATAGCCGTTGTTTCTGTTACTCATACGTACTTGATATCTGCCCCAGTAAGATTCATTATAAATGTTAGATACTGTAGTTCCTGTTGGAAAGTCTGATACTCCTGATGCCGGGCTACCAGTTGCTACAATTTCTGTACCAGTAGTAACAGTATCATTTAATCCTTCCCATTCAATTGTTGAAAAGTAATGATAAATTGTATTACTTCTGTTATACAACGCATTAGCTGAGTCTGTCATTTGCGCCGTTGTAGTTGCATTTCTAACAACCTGTGTAGCACCTGTACTCCATGTAACAGATCCACCTGGCGCCACTTGTGCAAAGCTAGGCTGGCCACCTTGAGCAAGTCCTGACAATCCGCCCCAACCAACGTTACCTGGATCAAGTGGATAGTTTTGTGGGTTTAACACACCTTCAATAACAATACCGCCTGTGCTTGTATCCGATGTAACTTCAATACCTTCAAGTAGCAACTGGGCTCTGTTAAGTAGTTCGCGTTCACCTAAGTCACCAACAATAGCGTTAGATACACTAGGTGCTAGTCTAAGCATAAACACCGTATTTCTTGTTGTAGTAATAGTGTTACCAGTTGATGCGTATGAAAAAATGTAACCACGATCAGTATCAAATCCGCCATCTGTTAAGAATGCTGACCCCCAATGTGATATAATTGGTGATATAGTATTACTAATTAGTGGCACGCCTGTTTTTGCTGTATGTGCCTCAGCAACTCCAGCAGTATATGTTCTATTGGCTCCTGATGCATAATTTGACATTGGTGCTGATCTTGTTGCTCCAATTAATGTATCACCAGTAATACCTGTATAATTAATCATCTCACCATCAATCATAATTGTGCCAGCTGATGGAAAGTATTTTGCATCTACTAACGGAATAGTTGTTTGTGCATAATCAATATCTGCCGCAAGTTTACCATTTGGTCCTTCGTTAGTAATTTCATACCTAACTGGCATATTACCAGTACGCATAAATGCTTCTGTGTTTATATTACTATTTCTCATTCTATGGAAGAAGATAAAGTTACCATCATCACCACGTAACATATAATCAATAAATCCTGCTCCGTACCAACTGTATTGGATTCCCATCATCTGCATCTTAGATACATCAATATTATATCCACTACTACCTGTACCGTCAAGTTTATCTTTATTAAATTCGTTTTGTTTAGTTTTCTTATCACTAACTAAACATATTTTACAAGCTGATGCTGGAGTTACACCGCGAAAGTCAGGTGTAAGATACATGTTTAAATCATTTGTAATATTAGAAACAACATGAGTCATTCCTTTAATAACAATTCTATCGCCTGCTTTAAGCTGATCTCTAAATCTTGTTCCAATTCCTGTACATAAGTTACTATCAACAGCGACACTTACTGTACCTGCTAATTGTAATGTTGCAGTACGTTGTACACAAGTAAAATTCTCTCCATCATACTCCATAAAGATACCGTTCTGATCATCAAATGCTCCTGAACGTACAGTTGCACCGTGCCATGTAAGTAACGAAACTTGTGCTCTAGCACTTAATGTTGGTGCTAAATTACCTAATTTAAAATCAGCAACAACTCTAAATTGTCTTTCTGACACAATCGATGCTACCGTATAATCTCCGTTATACCCTGGAGTTTCAATGCCAATTAATCTAATTACTCCGCCGATTTGTAGTCCATGATCTACATCATCTGTGGAAACAGTAATAAATGATCCAATATCCACTGCGTCTGCTGTAACAGAAAGTAAGTCATAACTTGGTGCAAATAAAGCACCTGTTGTATACATAATACCTTTACCAGACTGGTATCTAATATATTTTTTACTTTGTCTAATAGCTTGTGCACCATGTTGTGGTCCACCTGTTCCTAACATAACACCACCGTCATATGGTCTATGTACAAAGAACGAATCTGGTCTTGGATAAATGTTTGCAATTATATCATTAACATCACCAATTGTGCCTGGAGCCCTACACTGATATTTCAGTTTAAATATTGTTGGAATTTGTTGTGCAAAAAATGGTCCTTCACAAAGTGTATGGTTATTTGCTCCACTATCACTACTTACAGTAATAATAAATGAATCTCCTGGAACTAACCCGTGTGCAGTAGAAAATGTTACTTCAACAGTAGCCAAAGCCGCAAAAGCAATAGTACTTTGTGCCGTTAAGGCTTGTGTTATCGATTCAGATAAAGTAACTGATGAATAAGTTTGAACAATTGTTCCTGTAATTCCTGATCCTAATCCTGTAACAGCAGTAATACTTCCGTCTGTTGTTACTGAACCAACTGTTACAATAATGTCATTAGTTGCATCTACACCACCAAGTTGTGATCCTGTAATTTTAATTTTGTTTCCTGCAAGATAATTTTCACCATCAGCAACTACTGTCGGCGTACTATATACTCCTGTTGAACGTGTTACTGTAAACGTAGCATTAGTACCTATATTATTTAAATTTGTTCCACCAATACCAGTATACGATGCTGTACCACCAGGTGCTGTACCACTATGACTAAAGGTAGAAATTGCTCCTGTTGCCGTAACACTATTAATTGTAAGTTCTAAATCATTAGTTGGACTTGCACCACCTAATTGTGGTCCAAGAATTTTAATTGTTTGTGTTGCATTATAAAGTGTACCACCATTAGCAAGTGACGGTGTATAAGAACCACCACTTAATACTACATCCCAAGTAGCACCCGCACCAACTGTCATAACTGCTTGACCATCTGCTTGGCTAATTCCGGAATAACTTGCTTGATCTAATGCTGTACCAGTTACATTAATAGTTAAAATTTCACCACCGCCACCAACTGTAGCAATTGTAATTGTACAATCATTTGTACCAGTTCCACCACCTAAATTTGCTCCGTCAATTGTAAATGTTTCACCTGCTAAGTAACCTGTTCCTGGGGAACTAATAATTGCCGAATACGCTATATCTAATCTAGTTACAGTAAAGTCTGCTGTTGTTCCACTGGCTGTATTTGTAGTATATGCTACTCCAGAATAAGTTGCTGTTGCATCTGCGGCAGTACCACTAATTGTAAGTCCAGTAATTACACCTGTTCCACTAACTGTGCTAACACTAACTTCTGCATCATTAGTTGTATTAATACCACCTAATGTTGGTCCTGCAATTTTTAATAAGTCACCAACAACATATCCAGTTGTTGCATCAGCTGATGTTCCTGCGATTGTAAATGCTTGAATTAATCCTACGCCATTTACACTAGTTACAGTAATAGTTGCATCATTGGCCGGTGTTGCTCCTCCTAATAATGTTCCTGCAATTACTACTTGTGAATCAACATTATATGTATCGCCGCCAAGTGCTCCAACAACTCCTGAATATGTATTATTATAATTTACAGTAACATTAAATTGTGCATTTTGACCTACTTGATTTGTATGGCTACTTACATTACTAAATGTTTGAACATTAACTGATGTACCACTGATAGTTGCTGTTAGAATAGTACCTCCACCAGTAACAGTAGCCACCGTAACAGTTGCATCGTTAGTTGGACTTGTACCACCTAAGGCTGTTCCTAAAATGTTTAATGTATCGCCTACTCCATAACCTGAACCACCGCCAAATACTCCTACACTATAAGCTGTACCTACTCTAGTAACATTAATAGATGCTGTAAGACCACCAATACTTGTAGTAGTATATACAACACCTGAATATGTAACGTTTGCGTCGGCTCCAGTACCAGTAATAGTCATACTAGTTATAGCACCAGCATTAATTCCTGTAACTTTAACTAAAGCATCATTAGTTGACGAAGCTCCGCCTAATTGTAATCCATCAATTTTAATATAATCATTAACAATAAACCCTGTACTAGCATCGCCGGCATTTAGTGCAATAGTATAAGCATTATTAGTTATAGTAACATCAAAAGCCGCTCCAGTACCAGCACCACCTAATGATGTTCCTGTAACACTTGTATAAGTTGGTTGTGCTAAACTAACACTATATGAATTATTAGTATATGTAATATCAAACAATGCTCCAGTACCAACACCATTAGCGTTTGTACCTGTTAAGCCTATATAGTTAGCATTTCCATCAAATGCTGTTCCTGTTGCAGTGATAGTAACAATATCTCCGCTAGTATCTGCTTCTGTAATTTCAATTCTACAATCATGTTCAGGAGTAGTACCACCTAGTGAATTACCTAAAACTATAATAACATCTCCAGTTTCGTAATCATCTCCGTCGTCGTTAACAGTTACAGTATAATTTCCACTAGCTCTATCAATATCAAATGTTGCTCCAAATCCTGCACCTGTAACATTTGTTCCTGATAATGCTGTATAAGTAACATTATTACCAACAATTGTGTTCGTTGTATTTCCATCTAAATTAATATTATTTCCAACAACACTACTTACAAATACAGCAGTTCCGTCACCTCTATCAATTCCCATACCAGTTAATACACCTGCAGTATTTGTAACTGGAATTACGTTAGAACCAATAGCAACATCTGATGATGTTTGAAGTGTTGCAATTGTTCCACCAGTACCTTGTACTGATGTAACCTGTGCACCAGTTGGAATACCAGCGCCATTGTTTATTGTTTGAATTTTGAATGTTAAGGCCGCCGCCCCACCACTACCTAATTGTGCATCTGTAACTGTAATAGTATCATTAACTGCATTACGTCGTCCACCTGTAACAATAGTTGCTACTGCGGCACCTGTCCCGTCAATTACAATATTAACTGTTGGAACAATTAAGTCTGCAACTACGCTATTTGATGTACCAACAATATTATTATAAGTTCCTGCTGTTCGTAAAGCATCTGCCGGCGAGTATGTATAAATTGCAATAGCCATGCCAGCTTCAACTAACATCGGAGAACCAACTTCTGGAAGTGTTCCTTCCCAGGTAATCTTATCTGCTCCATTTAATACCGCTAATGGATTATATAATACACCTGCGGCACCTTGTGATTCGATAGAAAAAGTTGGATTACCAATTGCCGCGCCTGTATAAAATCCTGCTTCTCGCAATTGTGTATAAAATGTTGAAAGTACTTCACCATTAGATGTACCAACTTTTGATTTTGCAAAATATGTAAACGTACTAATAGTTGGGACTGTTGAAATAATAAATGAGCCTTCAGCTCTACTTGCTCCTGCTACTGAATTTTCTAATGCTTTAAGTGTAATTGGTGTTCCTGGCTCTAAGTTATGAGCTCCGATAGTAGTAATAGTAATTAATGACTGGCCAATTCCTCCAGTTCCTGCTGAAGCATCTGTTTCAACTTTCTGTACTTGTTTATCTGTACCTGGAACTTCGTAAATTGATGGATAACCTCTTTGTGTAGCAATAGCTTGCCATTTCGTCGGTTGTAGTCCATACTCAAAGTCAGCATCAAGCATAGATACTGAGTTTGAAACTCTCATACGTTCAATTGCATCAGTACCAAAGTCGTATGGTCTAGTTCTTAATTCACCTTGGTCAATAAATATTTGAAGATCATCTGTTTCTGAAAATATTTGTCTTTCATCTTTAACAGGCAGTACACTTGTACCATGTGTAATAACATCATTAACAATTTTAAATAGTTCACTTGTTCTATCTGATGTACCTAACTCTGCCGCAGTATAAATTGTAGACTGTGCAACGGTTCCTGTGCCTGATTGTAATGTAGGCCATAAAATATTTTTAAATACATAATGATTAATTAATCGTAATATAAATTCTTTAGTATATACTTCGTGTGAACGATCACCATCAATTTGCGGTGTTGCTCCATACCAATACTTTTCAGCATTTTTATAAGTTTCAAGATTGCCGCCATATTTTAAATCATACTTAAGAGCGTCAATTTGAAATTTTACATCTCTTTCACATTTTGGTCCATTATAAGTATAGTCAGACCAAGATGGAATAGTATTTGGTAACACTGATGTTCCACTTTGTATAACACTAGTAAATATTGCAACTAGATCTGTTACTCTTCCAAGTGTTTTTGTCTCACCATCATTAGCATTAGTAGATTGTACTGTTACAATAGGACTTTGCACGGTTGTCGCCATTGTATTTGTAAGTACATTATTAATAATTAAATCTCTTAATTTATTATTAACAGCAATAGCATATGATATTTCTTGCTCAGTAGTAGCTGTAAATCCTTCACCTGAATTAGTAAGATTAGAAGTTACACCTTCCCAATATCTTTTTGCGTACTCAATAGTTTTAGAATTGCTTCCATTTAGGATGTCATATGCAATTGCATCAATGTTATATTTTGTATCACGTTCACATTTTTCATGCTGTACAGTATCATGGACACCTGGATATGTTATATCAAACCAAGCCATTACTTCGTCAGCCAACCATTCTTTGTTAGCAATTATCAATGCATTAGCAAAAGGATATGTAGTAGCTGTTGAAACATTATTACCAATCCATGCAGTAGCTTCTTTTTGTAAGAATTCTTTATTTGCTTCTAATTGAACAAGTGCATTAGGATGATATGTTGGAGTATCTGTGTTTGCATCTAAAAAGATAGTTGTAACTGTACCAGTTCTTTCTAAAAACTTTGGAAAATCATCGTCAACATTTTTAGTGAGAGCGTTCATGTCTGTTTGGAACTTAACAGTAGCACCTTTTTCTGGATCTGTAAAGTTAAACAAGACTTCATTAACTGTAGTATCAGTAATTAATAATAAGTCATTTGTTGGTACTCGAGTTTGCAGTCTAATAGAACTAACTCCTGCTCTATCAAGAGCTGGAACATTATCAAGTCCATGTTCAACTACATCAGTAATAATACTAAATCTATCTGTTATAATACCAGCCGCGGCACTTTCTGCCACACTAGCTGTATTAAAATATTGAGATGTTGTTGTTTGTAAAGGTGTATAACCTGCATTTGTATATCCTGGAGTTGGTGCAACGCCTGGACCATTTTCAGTAATATTATTAATAATAGTAATACTATCTGCTATTCTAGACGTACATCCAGCTTCTCCATTATTTGCATTTGTAGTTTGTGTAGTAACTACTGGAACTTGCTGAGTTGAATATGCTGTGTTTGTAAGAATATAATTATTAATAATATCTTGTACTTTATTGTTAACAGCAAGTGCATACGCTTGTTCACCACTACCTAATAATGTAGATATTCCTGTAAAATATTTGTTTCCCATTTTAATAGCTTGATGATTACCACCAGTATATAAATCTGATCTAATTGCATCAATATTAAATTTAGTATCACGTTCACATTTTTCATGTCTGTCTGCTGTATGAACACCTGGGTAAGTATTATCAAACCAAGCCATAACTTCATCAGCTATAAATTCTTTATTTGCATCAATTAATGTTAATGCATACGGAAATGTTGGTGCTGGTGTAGGTTGTGCTAAAATATAATTATTAATTAAATCACGTACATAATTTTTAGCAAATATTTCAGGTGTTCTATTACCGTCAATTTGCGGAGTTGAATTAATCCAATATTTACTAGCAGTAAATCTTGTTTGTTCATTACCACCATACCTTAAATCAAAAAGTATACCACCTGTACCTGTATAATCAATACCTTGTAAGTTATATCTTGTATCTCTTTCACAAAGTACAGGATCATAAGTGTATCCTGCCCATGATGGAGTTACTGCCGGTATTGCACTTAATCCGTTTTCAGTAACATCATTAAGAATATCTTTTAATTCTATTACTCTATATACTGCATAAGATTCGCCAACTGGATTGCTTGTATTTTGTGTAGTAACTATTGGTGATTGTTGTGTTGTATATGCAACATTTTTTAGAATGTAATCTTTAAATATCTCTACTAGTTTATTATTAACAGCAAGTGCATACGCTTGTTCAGTTGAGTTAGAAAGATTTGAATTAGTGCCTTCCCAATATTTTCTTGCATATTCAATACATTTAGAATTACCACCTATATATAAATCATTTGCAATTGCATCAATGTTATATCTTGTATCTCGTTCACATTTTTCATGACGTTCGTTACTTGCTATACACCCAGCAGTAGCACTTACAAAAGTATGAGCAGTTGTATGAGTAATTGCACCATTTGGCCCAACATTTACAGTAACAGTTGTTGATGTAATTGCTGAAACTGTTAGTGGTGTCTGGAAAGCATAGTCATAACCACCTGGTGCCGCGGTGGCGCCGGTTGCTCTTGGATATGCATGGTTTGTTGCATGACTATCTTCAGCACAAGTAAATATTAAACTCTCATTAGCAATTCTAAGAGTACTACCAATTGCGAAACCGTGTGCTCCAATAGTTAATACTAATTTACCATCTGTTGGTGTAAATGTTGCCGCTGATACATTGTAATTTAAATCGTGTGCACCTGGATATGTTATATCAAACCAAGCCATTACTTCGTCAGCTACAAATTCTTTATTTGCTATTATCTGTGCATACGCATTTGGATACGTTGGCTCCATTTTAACCTGTTCAGCAATCCATGCCGCTGTTTCATCACAAATGAATTCAACATTATTCTTAATAAGATCATGCGCCATGCCATAGCGGTTATCTGTAACAGGGATACCTGGTTGAAATACATATTGTTCTACTTTTGTTTTTGCCATCTTAAGTTATACCCCTAGTGCGATCGCTAAAGCCGATGCTGTAGTATCTACATACTTTTTATTAGTTATCTGTTTTGGTCCTACTGGTGTTGCTGTCATAGTAGCTACTGTAAAATTTCCTTTTGTAGGAGTAACATCTCCTATCACTGTGTTATTTAACGTTCCTGACGTAGATTTTAAGTCTAAAAAGGCTCCGTTTTGAGCTGTAGTTGTTCCTATAGCAACATTGTCTAGTTTACCACATGTATCAGGACGCACTTCAACTGTTCCTGTTCCTGTAGGTTTAATTGTTATTATAGAATTTGCTCCAGCTAATGACACATTATCTGATGATGTTAATTTTAATGCATTAACATCCATGTTACTTAATGTACCACCATTGGTTGGATTAATAACAACTGTTCCTGAACTACCAGTTGGTGCCAATGTTACTGTAGCATTTTCACCTTGTGCGGTTAAATTTCCTGTAGTAAGAATACTACTAAAAGATCCAATACCTGAAATTGTTGGATCTGTAACTGCTATAGAACCTCTTGGACTTCCGTCGCCGTCTCCGTAATATAATATACTTGGCGCATTTGCAGGAACTGTAAAAAGTGTTTTACCAGTAGTTTGTCCTTGTGCATTACTTTCAGTTAATGTTGAATTCCCGTCAACTGAAGTCCATGACAACCCATCATTGTAAGCTATTTTATTTCCTGCAGGATTACCAGGATCATCTTGAAATATATTTAATGTAAGAGATGATGAAGATAATAAAAGAGTAAATGTATATGCTTGTCCTCTTACTGCAGATATACCTGGATTAGTATCTAAAGTTTCAGTACCGTCAATAAAATATCCATCAACAGTAAAGTTTCCACCATTATCTCTTAGAATAAAGTCACCACTAACTGATGCTTCTTCTTGTGCAGTATATGTTAAAGTACGAACAGTTACATTACCTAGCTCATCTACAGTAAATCCTGGGCTTTTGTATCCTGCTTGTGCTTCAAAGGGTGATTTAGTTACACTCATTTATTGGCTCCGTATGTATTTATCGACATCATGTAGCAGTGGCTTCGTTCTGTGTTTTGTAGTAATTCGCACTATAAATTACCTTAGCTCCTGCAATTACTGTGGAGTCATCTTGTTCTCTAGGATATGCAACTAAACTAAAATATGAATCTGTAACTACTACTTCTAGTCGGAGTAAATCATGACCTAAATTGCTCCGGCCATAAACCATAATGTTAGCTTTTTCTGGACTTGCTGTACAAAGCGCCTTTATCACTTCTTTACGTGTTGTAGAAACATCACAGGCTATTGTATATTCAGCACCCATAAATTCGCCCACATACCAACGATCTATTTCTGTACCACTTTCAACTAGAGTAGATGATGGGCCAGAATAGCTAAGGTTGGCGCCGTTTTTAAATTCAATTGAATTATTGGCTCCTTTGCGGAAGTATTTGCTAATATCAAACATTCTAATCCTCTTTGTTTTATGTATTTACCTAAAAACACGGGTTCCAAGAATATCTATATTTTGCTTAATAGTTCGATACGGTGAGTAATTTGTTATATTCAGGTAGGAATAAGTATTCAATATCACTATTTGCAAGAGTCCTAACAGCATCATCTAGTGTTTCAACTAATGGCTCGCCAGCTAAATTAAAGCTAGTATTAAACACTATAGAAATACCTGTTTTTTCCTTAAAGGCTTTAATAATATTATAATAATGGGGATTTTGTTTTTCATTTACTGTTTGAATTCTACAAGTTCCATCTACATGAATAATTGCAGGAATTCGTTCAGCAATACCATCCTGACAATTTACAGCATACATCATAGTCGGTGATGATTCCATTCCACGCAAATCAAACCATTCATGAACATCTTCTTCTAAAATTGTTCCTGCAAATGGTCTAAAATATTCTCTATGTTTTACTTCATTTACATGGTCCTTACCATTAGGATCTGACGGGTCATACATAATAGTTCTATTTCCTAATGCTCTTGGACCGTTCTCACTTCTTCCTTGAAATAGTGTTACAATTTTTCTATCTGTTAATAATGTTACAGCATCGTCAATTGTTGCTGTTTTTACATCAGCATTATATTTCTTTGCAACTTCATGTATTTGATCTACGGAATAGTTATATTTTGGCCCTTCATATAATGTTTCAATTTGTGGGTTAACAGTAGTATCACCAGTTAACTTTCTATGCCATAGTAATGCCGCACCCATTGCCGTGCCAGCGTCATTTGAAACTGGTTCAACATAAATTTCAATATCTTCATCTTTAAGTGCTTCTAAATAATGATAATTTGCAACACAATTTAATCCATACCCACCGCTAATTACAACTTTCTTTTTGCCACTTAATTTAACAGATTCTTTAATAAGTTTTACAACTTCGTCTTGTGTTTGTGTTTGTATAGAATAAGCAAAGTCTCTACGATTTTGATATTCTGTAATATCGATTTTTTCATCTCTTGTAACGTCGCCTTTTGCAAGTTCAGTAAACATATTATAATTAACATGAGCACCATTTGGATAATCAGGTATAATAACTTGTCTATCTGCTATAGGGTAAATTGTATCATCTCTAAATATTTTCGGACACTTAGGATTTTCTTTTCCATAAGGAAATAGGCCCATTGTTTTTCCTGCTTCAATAAATTGAAAGCCACAATATTCTGTAACGGCTTCGTATGCTTTTGTAATGCCGGCATTTTCTGAGACATGTAAAATATGTGTGGAACCTTCAGGCTCATCAAACATTTCACTAGAAAAGTTTCCTATTTTACTACCTATTAATGGACCTCTAACGCCCACATGTTTATAAAGTGTTTTAAATGTTACTGGATACTCGCAATCAAAAATACTTTCAGTTTCCCAACATGTCATTCCTTCGTTATTAACACGAAAATCAAGAAAGGTTCCAGCACCGTCAACTACAAGTGCAACTGCGGAATCAAATCCACTACGATAAAATGCACAAGCGGCATGTAATTTATGATGAATATGACTTAGATCAATAACTTGCGGATGGCTTTCCGCATATGAATTATGTCCACGTTGAATTAGTCCTAACTTTCTTGCTAATCCAGTATATGGATCGTCACCACTAAAGTCAATTTTTCCTGCAGATGATTGTAATGATTGCGTATGAGCTACAATCAGATAATCAAGTTTATCTGTATATTCTAAAATTTTCACAATAGCGGCATAAGGAGCACCGTCATATTTTTGTCTTGTTAAACGTTCTTCTTCTATGGCAAATACAACTTCACCATCTTTTAATAGACATACTCCAGCATTGTGTCCTCTGGCTATTCCTGCAATCCAAACCGATTTACTCATATTTTAAAATCCTTCATATCCTGTATTAATATCGACTAATTCATCTAATATTCGTTGTTCAAAACCAATAAGATCTTTATGTTCTTTTCTAAATTGACTTAATTGGTTATATAAATTTTTTTGTTTATTGCAGTTTTCTTTTTCTAATCCTAAACTAGGACGTACAATATCATTTAAATAATTATAATGGTGTACATGACTAGGATGTGTCTCTTTCCATGACTCTTTATCATCAGGGCCTTGGAACCAATATGCATCATCTGGATTATCCCACGTATACAATCCTATAGGAGACATCCAGTTCTCTTTATAGTTGTCGAATACTGTTTGATAGCACTTCAACGCAGGCTCACGCTCCCACATAGACAATCTTCCTGGTTTATGGCTTTCTCCGTAATCGGGATGATAAGGAAAATCAGTTCCGCATTTGTCTAACTCACCAATTGATGTCATTCTCCAAGTACATCCTGTTGAGTTTAGTAATCCTTGTGTAGCGGCTATATCGTTCATTGTATACATAAAAAAACTTCGTTCGTCCCAGAATCTGTCAATCCATACATCGTCGTATATTAAATTATTACCTATACTAAAAATACTACCTTGTGTTTTCCAACCTATTATATCTGTATTTTTAAACCAACTATGTAAAAAACTATTAGGGTCAAATTTTAATGCTTGGAATGAATGCCAATCATTACGCATATGACTAGACCATTGTACTAATATAATATCATCTTTAGTAAAATTATTTTTAATATTACATTCTGCTACACGTTGGGCTATAGCTCTATTCCCAAGTCCAGGGTGAGCCCAATTAGAAAACGAATCAAATTCATATCCTAAATAGTCAGCATAAGACGGCCAAGCATAATGTGTAAAAGAGCAACCGAATGCAAAGACTCGCTTCATAAGTTATTAACCCTTCTTTTGTTTTTTACCTTTTATTCCTTTTTCAATAGATTCGATAATGACATCTTCAATTTTGTCATTCATTTGCATGATACCATCATTAACTCTATCAGACCATTCATCAGTAGTAATACGAATTGGAGAATATACTCTTTTAGTTTCACCCATATCTAAAATATCCATATTCTCATCAGTTGGATAAGAAACATTAACAGCAAAAGTTGAGCCTATAACAACTGTAGCTTTTTTATCTAGTGCATGAACTATATGTTGACCAGCACTATCACATCCTAAAAAGTAATCAGCCGCTAAAATAATACCAGCCCAAGCTCTTAAATCAGCACCCATTGGAGATGCTACAGGTTCTTCAATCTGATGTTTTTGGAATTCCATTTGAAATTCGGCCATATGTATAACTGCATATTTTTTAGAAAGTTTTCTAACAATATTAACAGCATTATCGGCTTCAAAACTACGTCCACTTCCGTCTGAAACCATTCCATTTTCGTTTTGAATCATTCTACCATATGGTTGGAATACTATTGCTTGTTTCTTTTTACATTTTTCTTTAACTTCGTTAACTACTTTTTCACCAAACATCATTTCTTGACGATTAAGTCTTAGGACTGGTCTTGGAAGGTCTCTTAATCCTTTATTATTAATGCCAATATCGTATGCTTGAGCAATACTACATTTTTGGTTATAATACTCCCAAACCCTATAAGGTTCAGGTGTACATAAATTCATGTTAATTAATTTTTCTTGGAATAGATTTTTGTGCCAGTTATCGTATGCTTTAGCATGTAGAACAGGGTGGCCTTTGTAGAAATCAGTGCCGCCTTCACAAACAATAATAAAATCGTCGTCTGGATTTTCTGTTGCAAATAATTCTAAAGCAGGGATTGACGCAATTACTCGTCCAGCGCCACCATTTATAAAAATAGCTGTATTTCTGTTATTAGACATCCTTTATCCTCTTGCATTTATTCGCACTTAATAATATAAGTGTTACGCAAGATATTTAAAGAATTTTATATTAAGAGGATTGTTTTCTGGCTGTAACTGTTCCCATTACTCTAGTCTTACCTGCAGGGCTGGCTGGCGCCGCCGCTAACCCATCATCATCACCGTCATCGAATGCTGTATTGTTAGTACTTAGGTTAAGTCTAGCTAGGTCTTTAGCCATGTAATTTCCACCTAATTCTGGCGGAATAAATCTTAATTGAACTGGGTCATAAATTTGATCCATATAATATCCATCTGATGGATCATCACGTTCTTCTTCAGTTAGGTAACGCTTAATTTGTTTACCTTCCCATTGTGCTGGTTTATCGTCAGGTGCTAATGGCATTCTAACTTTCCATGGATCCCAACGTACTACTTTGGATAATTTAAATTTTGCACCAGTACCAGCATCAGTAGTTGCTGTATTTGCCACATCTGTATGTGTTTGTGCTTCAAAAATATGTCTAGCATTAAAGGCATTACGTGTTCTTACACCGGTAATAGCACCGTCACCATCAACTTCTGTAACAATAATAGTAACATCAAGTGTTGGTTTTTCAGTTAATCCTAACGGTCCAAAAGTACCTTCGTTAATTATACCTTCTGGACTTGCTGGATTATCACCTGGTAGTGTTCCTGATGGTCCACCAGTATGCGTATTACTCTCATCATAATGATCAAATCCAGGTCTCCAACCCATTGGTTGTAGAATATCATCAGGTTGTTCTAAATCTTCATCTTTAAATCCAAATACTGACTTATTAACAACAAACGTATCACCTACTTTGTAATCACTACCCGCAGTAGTAATTTCAACTTTAAATGCCGCACCGTAAGTTTCAGGAATATCTCTTAATTCTTTTCTATAATTTTCCCATTTTGTTTTAAGTGCAGTTGGTGTATCGTCTTGAATTTTATGATCACTTCCACTTAATTTAGACCAACGTGTATTTTTTAGTGAATACCAACTAACGTGTGGTTTTTTAAATGGTAGTGGAAATACCCAACTTCCGCCTAATCCTGTTTTAGGATCGTGTCCAGTTGGATTAAATTCTACATCTTGAATTTCGTATGTATGATCAGGAGATGCTACTTTTGGTTGTATATGTACAAATGGTTTCCCGTCAACTGAATTAATTACAGGTAATTCTTCAATAGTTTGTTCCCTACCGTCAATTAATACTTGATCAACATCTGGCTCTAATATTTCACAGATTAATGGATTTTCGTTACAATCAATTAATACTTTATACGTATGTGCTGGTGGCATATAATCATCTTCAATGCCCCAAGGTCCTGGTGATGAAGAAAGTTTGTTAGTTATCTTATCCATAAACACCCACAAATGATCTGGGCCTCTATAATTCCACTTACCTACCAAACCTAATTTTGTTGTTTGGTATAGATATTTGTCAGGCATATCATAACTAAATTGAAGATCAATTTGAGGGAACTCTTTTGCATTAGGGTTTTCTGATCTATCTTGGTGTTCAAATCCGCTTATATCTGTAAATTTAGCCATTTATATTTTCCTAGTAATACAACACGTATATCGCGCCGCTTGCCCCTGGTGAACCACAACAACAACTTGCATATGATTGTGAACTCGATCCAGCTCCGCCTGGCCATGAGCCAAACATATCGCCGCCTCGTGTACAACAACCATTTGGTCCCATTTTTGGTCCTGATTGTGCCATTGGTGCAACTGGTATATATTGTAATCCTCTATCGCCACAATGTTGTGAACGTTGTGATGATCCTTTAATTCCTGAAATTCCAAAGTCAACGTTATTAGGTTGTTGTGAACAGTTATAACAGTTCATACAACAACTATAACATCCAAAGTATCCGTGACATTGTGAACAGTTAGTACACATTCCGCCACAAGCAGTTGCACAAAAACAACTTAATCCTGTTGGAGTTCCCATAACAAAAGTATTACAGCCAACATAGTTACCTGCATCTGGTTTACAGCATGTAGCCGCTCCTGCACACATTGTAAATGAATCACCTGGTGAAACTGCTGAACTTTTAACAGCATAACTACCTGAGTCTGCTGGATAGCCTTGCATACAACAACATGATCCCATGCCTGATGCGCCACCGCCCCACATTTCCCAAACTACATAGTTTGTACCTGCTGGTATTGTCCATTGGCAACATTTTCCACCGTTACCTGTACAACAATATCTGGAAATTGGTGGCATTCCGTGTGCTTGGCGTGGCCAAGCTTCGTTATGATCCCAATTCCATTCATAGGAAACTGTAAATGCTTTAGGTGGTGCTGTGACCGAGCCGTATCCTGGTAAGTAATCTGTTAAAGATGACATAATTTATAAACTTCCTTTAAATATCTGATGTATAGTAAACAACTACTAACCCTCCTGCTCCTGGTCCGCCACAATAACAAGGTGTATGACTACTTCCTGTTCCGCCACCCCCTCCTGGGAATGTTGCCGGGCCAGCATGTACTCTACCGTGTGTTTGATAACAGTTATCATGACTCATTCTAGCACCTGCTTGTGCCATCGGAGCCGATTGTGTTAATTGAAATGTTGAACTTGCACACATTGATGTTCCAGCGCCGCCGCCAATGAATCCACAAATTGAAAAATCTGCCCCTTGTACACATCCACATGAGTAAGTTGGGCATCCACAATATGTTCCAGAAGCCGCTCCAAAGTGACAATCTGATCTTCCATATCCGCCGCCTGATGCACATAGACAAAAATATGTTCCATCGCAACAACCAGTTGCCGAACATGCATAACTTCCACATCCTGGACAGCCTGTATTAGTAGGTCTACAACATCCTGCCGAGCCTGCACATAATATAAAACTAGATCCTGGTAATACTTCGCCCATTTTACGACCGTAGCTACCTGAACCTCCACTAAAACCTTGCATACAACAACAAACTCCGCCACCGTCACCGCCAGCTCCCCATACTTCAAAAGCCGCCCATGTCGTATCTGCTGGGACAGTCCAAGTACAATTACAGCCTGGATTGCTATTCTGTGTTGTATCAAAACTACTGTGGAAGATATAAAGAGTTTTTAGGGATTTAGCCCCTTCGTCGCCGCCTAATTCTAGTAATGTTCTTAATGCAGACATTTAATTAATTTCTCCGTTAATCTTATAATTCATTTGGATCAGTATCTGTTCCTGGTGCTGGCGGATCAGCAAAGCCGCCTCTTGATGGCTCTGTTGGAAATTTAACCATATGTGCTGGATATTCGTCTGCTTCGCCGCGTTTCCAAACTGTAGGCATATCTCTCATCTTTTTACGCCAATCAATCCAAGGTTGTTTAACTGAATCTGGTTGATCAAATGATACTTTACCATCACTCATTGCTAATAAATCGTTTCTTAATTGAGTCATTGTACCCCAAGTAACCCAAGGTTGTTTCCAAGTTAGTTCCCAGTCGCCGTCTTTGTGCATATTATCACCGTTAGTATTATCTACTGTTGCAGTCTCTGGTTTATATTTTATTAATTCTCTTTCATAAGCGTGATCTGGATATGGAGGCCATGCATGAACATACGTTCCATAATCTTCTGGTAAATCAACTGATTGATCTGTTTGGGTTAATGTAACTGAGTGAGGTATAAAGATTGCACAAATTAAGGTATCTGCACCTTTACAATCTAATTCAACTTTGGTTTGCCCCTCTGGTGCTGGCATTCCGTTGTCGTCCCAGTTTTCGTCAATTTGCATTGCGTCACTTTTGTTTTTATTCGACGCTTCGTCTACAAAAACCCATAATTTCTCTGGACCTGTATAAGAAGCTGTCGCGGTATTCCCATCAGCATTTGTTTGTGCCAAATACTCATCGGGTATATCGTATGTAAAATCTTTAGTAGTTTGCTTCATAGTTTGTATCCTTATACCTTTATATTTATCATTTCTTAGTTAGGTCCATATATTAACTATATGATATTTTAACCATTCCTCCGGAGCTCCATTGTCCCCAACAACATCCTCCGCCACATGCTGTTGCACTAAAACTACCACCTGCTGGATAATCATCTGAACAACCCCAGCCACATCCTGTACAATACATTGGTGGTATACAAGAGTCTTTACCTTTTCTACTTGAACTAGTCTTAGGTCCTCCTCCTACTTGTTCCCACATTTGATTGTGACAGTAGTGAGTCATCATTGAACCATCACGTCCATGTCCAAAGCGTAAATCTCCCTGTACACGACTATCAATAACATGGCAACCATGACAACAATTGTAGGCATAAAGTCCGTGACACATTGTTTTGCCTCCGCACCCTGGACCTGCACATGTTGTAGGAATACTTGCGCCAGTAATGAAAGAAGTATAACCATCATACCCTAAACAATGAGCTTGACAACATGTTCCATTAGCCGCCGCACAAATTGTATATACGTTACCTGCCAATGTTGTACCTGCCGCTGAAGTTACTGTACGAATTGCATACGAACCTCCTCCTGCGCCTTGAACTGGCCATTGGCAACAACATGCGCCTGCGCCTGCTCCGCCTCCACCCCATAATTCAAAGGTTGCGTTTCTGATTCCAGCTGGTACCGTCCATGCACAACAACAACCGCCATTACTTATTCCTCTGTTGTTATTATATACATAAAATATTTTGGTTGGTACCGAACTACCTCCGGTAACATCGCCTAGTAACGAACTTAAACTTGACATTTACAATTTTCCTCTATCTTAAGTACCAGACATTACCCAACCGTAAGTAGCACCTGTGTATATAAAGGTGATAGCTACGTTGTTAATGTTCATGGTTAAATCTTCATTCAAATTTTGGATCTTTGAGCCGTTTCTTGCTACAGTTAAATTATTACTTGAATAACTTCCTGTAGGATCGATAACTTGCACAACATCGTTTACCAACAACGATGCATTAGCAGGCATAGTTAATGTCCATGCACCACCTGAAGTATTGGCTAAGACCCTTTCATTAACTTTAGCAGTATACGTAGTAGATTTCTCTACTATTACCGCACTACTAGTTCCAGTTGTTGATATGTATCTTCCCATTGTGTTTTATCCTTTAACTAACTTGTTATATGTATTTATCATTATACAGTCGATGTTTCAATACCAAAACATACTGCACTTACACTTACGGCAGACGAATAAACTACAAGTATTTGCCCTGCCGATAATGCAATACCTGTTCTTTCCATGACACCCTTTGACAGTAACTCTACATCATACTCGATAAACTCACTTGCCAACGGAGTGGCACCGGTAGTTGTTGCAATTCTGATGGTAATTGCTGAATATCCTCTATTAACCATATTCACACTAACAATTGCATTTGTGTTAGCAGGTACAGTATATAAAGAAGTGTAAGCACCTGCCGCCAAATCCGCGTGTCCTAATCTTCCTGTGGCCATTTTGTTTCTCCTTTAACCTTTCTTAACTTAGTAAAAACTGTTGCATTGCAACTGGGGCTCCACTAACTCCCCCAGAGAAGTGCATTACAGCAGTAGTATTTATTAAAGCACCTGTCGTTGTAGTAATAGTGTTACCTTGAATATTAATTACTCCAGCTGTTACACTATTTACATTCAATTCAGAAGCACCGCCACCAATTTGGGACGTGATATATGTCTTAATTGCTCTTTGTGTTGGAACAATACTGTCACTATTTGCAGTAAAAGTACCGTCTGTACTAAATTCATTAATAACAGCGCCTGTACTACCTAATGCAACACTTCCTAATTGAAGTTCTTGTAAGCCTGATATACTAAATGCATCAGCATTTAGAGTAGCAATACCTGTAGCCTGTTCAACTGTAAACAAGTCGCCAACTCTAAAGTTACCGTCTTGGTCCGTTGATGTCATAAACACCCTTCCGCCGCCACTTTCAACAGTTTCATCTGATTGATCTGATGGCGTAGCAGGTATTCCAGGATAGTTAGTGCTAGTAAAGTCACCAGTTCCTACATCCAAAAAGTCATGTCCAGTTAATCGAACTTGACTGTATCGAATTCTTATGTTTATTTTTTCACCGTGTGCAGGTGAATTTGGAATTTCTACATTTGGACTTAATTGTAATAGTGCTGAGTATGGTCCACTACCATTTAAGTTTGTTACAGATACAAGTTTATACCAAGTAGTTGTATTTGTAGAAAATTGTACATTTGATCCTGCTTGTGGTATTGATAACATACCTTCAACTTGAACATATTTTCCATCTTGTTTTTGATCTCTGTATCCAGCGCCGGTATTAGCAGTACCGCCTGATATATACGCAGAGTAATTAGTTCCTACAGCTGGCCATAATAAATCTTTATCTATAAACAGCCTTAATGTATCAGCATCAACAACATCAACATAATATGAATTAGCATTAAGTTGATTTGTTCCTACTATGCCTGTTATTGCAACTTTATCTCTAGCCGCCATATTATGGCCTGTAATTGTAATATCTACTATACCGTTACTACCGTTAGTTGGAATAACTGATAGTCCATGTTGTACAACTTGTGTAATAATACTAATTAATTCACCTGTTTTAGTAACAGACGCCGCTTCACCGTTATTAGCATTTGTAGTTTGTGATGTAACTGACTGTAGTGAAGAATGTGCAGTATTAGTTAAAATATAAGTTACAATAATATCTCTCATTTGCTCGTATGCTTCAACTATTTGAGCTCTTTCGCCTCCAACAAATCTTTCACCTATCCAATATGTTCTAGCTGATCTAATAGTTTCTGAGTTACTACCATATTTTAAATCATGTACAAATGCATCAACCAAGTATCCTATATCTCTTTCACATTTAATTGAATCATGAATAAATCCTCCCCACATACTTGGTGAGCCACTTGCTATTTGTTGTGTAATCCATGCATTAACTTCATCTTTAACATACTCTTTATTTGCTTCAAGTAACACTACTGCATATGGATTAGCTGTGTATGAAACTCCTGCAATAGTTTTGTCAAGACCTGCATCAGCCACTGTAGCTGTTACAGTTGTAAATCCTGTTCCAGGATCAGCAAAAGTAGGTTGTGTTAAAACACCGTCGCCAATAAAGACTTCATAAAGTGCATCTGCTGTATTATTAGGATCAGTAAATGTTACTGTTGGAGTTGCTGTATAAGAAGAACCTGGATTAAAAATTCTAACCTCAGTTATTTTTCCATCAACAACTTTTGCTCTTCCTTGTGCTTGAACTGAACTTGTTGATCCATCACCGCTTGGTGCTGAAAACGTTACTCTTGGTTCAACTTGATATGTTGTTGTGTTATCTAATAATGTTTCAATAGGTGTACTACTAATCATATGATCCCACCCAGCAGTATCATCGCTTGGTTTTTTAACTGTAGCAACTTTTGTTCCAGCATTATATGTGTCAATGTATGCAATCTGACCTGCACCTTTACCACTAGTAATAACAATTGCCATTCCTAGATATGCGTTACTCAATGCTGTATCAGTATTTGATAAAGTAATTTGTGTATCAGTTCCAGCTTGAATTGAATTTCCAGCTGTAATATAATCTTTACCGCCAAATGTACTTGAGTTACCAGTTAATCTAACCTGCATAACTCCACCAGTAACTGTTACTGGAGTTATCGCTCCTAGTCCATAACCATCACCTGAGAATGAATACGTTGTTGTTCCTGGAGTATAATCTCGTCCAGCATTAGTATATTCAAGTGCAATAATTTTATTATTATCAACTATTATACCACCAACTGATGCCGCGTAACTTCTGTTGTCAACGTATGCTTCAATGGCATTTTCTGTTAAATCAACGCTTTCAGATACTGATCCAAAATCACCATAAGAGTTATTTCCGTTTGTAGCACGAATCTTACCGCCAGCTTCTGTTAAGTATCCAATATGTCCATAGTATGTAAAGACCGAAACAAGTTCAGCTCTACCTAAGTTAGTAATCCAAATTGCAATTCCGTCATCAATAATTTGTGTAAAGTCATTCGCTACAATTGAATCATTACCGCCAGCATGTAATTCGCCGTCTACTTTAGCACCAATACATTTTGTACCTATTGTAGTAACATTTTGTATATAAGGTGATTTTAACGTAATCCAGGTTGCTTTATCATTTGTACCCCAACCTGGATCTAGTGAAATAAATGCACCTGCTGTTGGGCGTTTAGTTCCATAAGCGTTTGTAATTCCAGTTGATACATATTCAAAAGCACTTACATTTTTCGATTCTGTTACAGCGTATGTAATTTTTTGTACAGTACCTCCACTAACATAATTATGTACTAGTGTACTTTTGTCCATACCAACAACAAATGTATTTGCATCTGGAACATCATAAACATAAAATATTCCTGAATCTTGTGTTGCATCTGGAAATACTTTTTCTGATAGACCACCACTTGAAGTACAATTAACTAATATACTTTGAAGTTTAACATAATCCCCAACTGCTAATCCGTGTGTACTAGAAGTAACAGTTGTGTATCCAGAAGTATTAATGTAACTAAATGCACTAACGTCTGTTGCACTACCTACATTTGTAACAACTGCTTTTTTAACTGTACCGCCACTAACATAAGTATGAACTGTATTACTTGTTGGCAGGAAGAAATTAATTTCGCTATTACTTGGTTTTCTAGTTACAGGATAAACTCCTGAATATGGCATCTGTGGATAAATTTTAGTTCCATAAGAACAAGTTAATGTAATACCATATAAGTTTACAGTATCTGATGCTGACAAACTATGTGTTGCTGTAGTAACTGTAGCAATACCGGTTCCTTCATTATAAACAAACCCTGTAATTGCAAGTCTTGAGTTATCAGCTTTTTTAACTGTACCACCACTAACATAAGTGTGTGCAGTACTGCTTGTTCCTATATTAATTTCAAACGCTGTTCCAGTTAATCCTGATCCAAGTACTGTGAAACTTGTAGTATTTGAAACAATAGGATATGTTTTATTTCCTGATGGACAACTAACTAATATATCTCTTAATTCTACTAATTCATTTACATCTCTATTATGTGGAGCCGATGTTGTAACACTTGCTCTATAAAATGTACCTGTTAATCCTTTAACAGTCATATTTCTTACGCCGGTGCCGTTTTGAACATAGAACATGTCTTCTTTTTCACAGCCGGTTGTTGCGTTTGCAATCCAACGTCCGTATAGTGCTGATTTATAATTACCGTAATTTTCTAAGTCGTATATAACTGAATCAAGATAATGTTTTACATCTGTTTTACATTTTGCATCTTTAGTAAAATCATAAGTGCTAGTATGGGTTGTTTTTAACCATGCTACTACTTCATCAGCAATAAAATCTTTATTTTCAAGAATTCTTAATCTTGCATCAACATATCCTTGTGTAGTATCTCTTCCAGACTTACCAGTTACTTTAGGAAGTGTACCTACACCAAATACTTTAACATTAATTGTATCATGAATATCTTGAATTAATGCTTGTGCTTGTGTACCTGCCGCGGCTGATCCTGCCGGTAATGCTACGTCTTGTGTTTGTGTGTTACCAGCATCAATTGTTGCAACATTCATTGTGAATGCCGCCGCTCCGCCACTACCTAAGTTAGCATCTGCAATTGTAATTGTATGTCCTACACTATGTCCTGATCCACCAGTAGCAACTGTAACTGTACAAGCACCTGACCCATCAACAACAATGTTAAATGTTCCTACTGTACCAGCTCCACTTGATGTACCTGTTACACCATTATAAGTTCCTGCTGTTCTACTTGCATCAGCGGCACCAAACGTACCCATTGTTAAGTGAGCCCCTGCTGGTGTTTTTGTAAATGCACTATTAGTAATAATATTATCAATAAGTCCTTTAACATGTAATAATCCGTTAAGTGATTGTGTTACATGAGCTGTACTTTGTACAGCATCTCCTGATTTCAATGCATTGATTTCTGTTGAACGTAATTCATCTCCAACAACTGCACAATGTTCTGGAACAATCATTGGTAATACTTCTTTGTAAATTCCTGTTTTTACAAATAATGTATCATAAGGTTTTACTTCAGTTAATAAAGCATCAGTATTACCGGCTGTAATAACATCAGTAATTATTTTTGCTAATGCTTGAATAGTTGTATAAACTCCAGCTTCAACATTTTTTGTTGCATCAATTTTTTGTATAACTTGTGATCCAACTGCAATACCGTTTGTTGTTTGATAATTTATTGCTGGTGCTAAGTTTCTAATAGTAGTATCAATAATTGATACAGCGTAATTAATTACATCAACTGTTTGTGTTGTTTGTCCTGAAATATAACTTGCACCGGCCGGTGTAAAGAATGAGTTAGCCGCTTCACGTGTACGTACATTTCCGCCATGTCCAATATCATAAAGCATAGCATCTATGATAATTCCTATATCACGTTTACATTTTGCCGCATCATGTGAATATCCTGTAGTAAAAGGAGCTGAGTTATTTGCTATTTTCCAAGCAACATATTGTATACCAGCTTCTTCACTAATAAATGCTTTATTGCGTTTTAATAAAATTGCACCGTCTGGATTTCTAGGACCTTTTCTAATTTCGTTTAATGCGTATCTAGTTGACTTCCAAGGTTTGTCAAGAGTTGTACCATCTATCGGAGCAACTCCATCGTTACCAGCAGGACCAACATAATAAACATGATCAACAGCACCAAAGTATGCCCATTCTGGAGCGTCACCTGCCGCATTAACTTTTAATACCTGTCCAGCTGTTCCAACTGGCAATCTAACAGGACCTGATCCACCGTAGTAAACTATATCACCAGCAGTAGTTAGGTTTCCTGATTCAACACCACCTGATAATAATTTCCAGTAAGTGCCTGTAGCATCTTGATCTGGTCTATTTTGTGTCGTAACTTCATCAGCTGTATGTTCTAGTACACAAATATAAGAGTTAGTTCCTGCCGCGCCTCTTACAGAATCACCTTGATCATAATAGGCTCCGTTTGCCCAAGCGTCTTTCCATTTAATTCCTGAGTTTAATCTTTCCCAATAAGTTGCGTTAGGTGGTCTATTACCTGTTGAGTTTGCTTTACAAAGATATGTATAACCGCCAACTCTAACAACGTCGCCTGTTTTATAAGCAGTAGCATTATCATAGTCGCCCTGCATACTAAAGCCAGTTGTAAATAAATCCCAAGTTCCTGGATTACCAAATGGTACAACGTTTGAGTTGTTTATTGTTGCAATATAAGAGTAACCACCGTATGTTACAAAGTCACCTGGTTGATAACTAGTTGCATTAGACCAACTGTCTTCAAATTCTAATCCTGGAACAAATTCAGTCCATAATGTAACAGTTGTAATTGTTGCAACATTAAATGTAAGTACTGCACCTGATCCACCAATTTGTGTAGCTGGAATTGAAATTACATCAGTTGCTACATGGCCAAATCCGCCATGTACTAATGTAACTGTACAAGCACCGACACCATCAACTACAACATTGAATCTCATTTCTGTACCGCTACCACTTGAAGTACCAGTTACATCATTGTATGTTCCTTCTGTTCTAGTTGCATCAGCGGCACTAATTGTATCAATAGTTGCTATTGCTCCTACTCTCGTTAAGTCTGCGGCAAGATTAGTTGTCGATGTGTGATGTATATTACAAAGCCATAAGCCTCCACCATACTTAACAACATCGTTAGCTTTATATCTTGTTGTTCCTGCATGAACTGATTTATATTCTATACCTTTATGTAAGTAATCCCATTTAGTTTGATCTGCTTCTAGGCCTTCTGCTAACGTTCCGGAAATATGTCCTTCATTACAAATATAAAGTTGTCCACCGTATTTTACTTCGTCGTGTTTTTTATATCTTGTAGTAATTGACCAGTCGGTTTTCCAATCTTGTCCTTGTGCAAAAGTATCCCATTTAGATGCATCAGCTTCTAATCCATCAGTATCACTGTTTAATGTTCCTGATGATGTATGTGGAGCTGTACATAGATAAAGTGTTCCACCATACTTAACAATATCATTAATCTTGTAAACAGTATTAGTAGTCCATAAATTTTTCCAGTCAAACCCCTCTGAAAAAAGGTCCCATTTTGCTTGATCAGTTTCTAATTTTCCTGCAACTTCGGCTGTATGAGCTGTGTTACAAATATATAAATATCCACCGTATTTTACGATATCATTTGATTTATAAACAGTTCCGGGAGTCCAATCATTTTGCCACTCAGTACCATCTGAAAATTTCTGCCATTTAGTTGCTTCGTCTGTATAAAATACGCTTGAAGCTGTGTGGCCAGTTATACAAATATATGTACGTCCGCCACTGCGAACGATATCATCTTTGTAATAAACAGTAGAGGCAACCCATGCCCCTTTCCATACAAATCTTATTCTTCCTAGTTTAAATTCAGCCATTTTTTCTTCCTAAATGCATATTGTTAGTATTTATCATAAGTGTCATATCCTATACTCCCTATCCATGTGGATTTTGATGATCAAAATTATCATAGTGTCCTTCTGGATCTTCATATAATTCTTGATTCATCTGCATGCCTGCAGATATACCATTGTTAAAGTATGCCGAAGCTAAAATTGAACCACTCACTCCGCCCTTCATGTTTACTAAGACCGGCACGTCAACTACTAATCCACCAGTATTTGATATTTGATTTAAGTTGCTTAGTTTAACAGTTCCTGCCAAAACAGCATTAGCAGATACATTTGATCCACCACCGCTAATTCTACTTGTTATATAAGATGCTATAGCTCGTTGTGTTGGTACAATATTATTTGAGTTTGCAACAAATGTATTTTCTTTAGAAAATTCTCTAATAACTGCTTGAGTACCGCCAACAATAATTGCTCCTAATCTTAACTCAGTTAAACCTTTTAAGTCAAACTGCGAAGCATTAATTGTTACGACACCAGTACTTTGTTCAACTTTAAATAACTCACCAACTCTAAAGTTACCATCTTGGTCAGTTGACGTATAAAATACTCGTCCGCCTGCATATTCAATAGTTTCGTTTGGTTGTTCTGGAGGATAAACTGATGAATATCCTTCAGTATATAATGTTGGATAATTAGTAGTTGTTGTAGTACCAGTACCAACATCTAAGAAATCGTGTCCTGTTAATCTAACTTGACTATAATATTGTCTAATAACTATATCTTCTTCATGTACTGGAGATTCAGCATTACCCATAGTTGGTGCAAGTGAAATCTTTGCAGTAATATTAGGTGCTACTCCACTTAATGTTTCAACAGATCCAACTTTGTAAATTAAATCATTAATACTTGTAAACGTTAAGTTATCACCAGGTCCTGGTAATAGTGATAAGTCTTTAACAATAAAATGTAGACCTGTTTGGAATTGATCTGCAAATCCGTCGCCAGTAATTTCAACCTGGTTAAATTTTGTATAACCACCTCCTCTATTTTTAAAGATAGGTTGTCCTAGCACACCGTTATTAACTCTTACACTAATAGTTGGTTCTAATGTTTTTTGTGTATCATAAAAATAAACAATTGGTGGTATAGCAGAGTCGTATCCACTTCCGGGTTCAGTTGTTAACACTTGTGAAATTCTACCAGTATCGGTAGTTACTCGCATCTTTGCAGTAGCACCATATCGTAGTAGTGTTATAGTAGGTTGTGAATTAGTATCTAGTATCCACCATTTTGGCCCAACGTCTGTTCTAAATGTTACTATTGGTTTTAATGCCGTTCCTGGAGTAATATTAGCTTGTGACATCCATACATGCCCACCATCACTTGTTCTAATTTTACCAGTATTACTATTAGCTACAAACACTCCATCATTATAAGCAACAGACCAATCGTCTGTATCAAGAATATTACTGTTATCTGATTCATACCATACTGAGCTAGTTGCACCAGTTGAAAAGTCTGTGAAGCTAAAGAAGAACGTTGATGATAATCCAAACGTTGCACTTGTAGTCGATGTTGCATCACTAATCATTGTAGTTGAAGGATCTACGTTTGCACCTATTGAGAATGTTCCGTTTGGTTTACATGTTGCTACAAATCTATTGTTACCCCAAGTAAATCCTGTTACATCATAAGTTGATGGACAAACATTATTTCCAGCTACCCAAGTTTCTCCGTTATCAATACTTTGTAAACAAGACCCGTCAGCTCTAACTATCATCCATTTGCCGTTACCATAAGCAAGCCATTTAAAACCAACTGTAGAATCTGCTCCTGTAACTATGCTTGTCCATGTTGTGCCGTCTGTTGTAGACTTTTGAATAGTTGAACTATCGTCTGCAATTGCAATTACTGTATGACTTGTAGTAGTGTGTGGTCCCTCTACTACAGCAACATAATTTGCTACAGGAACTACATATGGTGTAGATCCCCATGCTGTTCCTGTTGTAGATAAGTTAACATATCCACCACTACCTACAGCAATATAGTATTTTAATTTACCTTTACATTTTATTGCACAATTTGGATCAACCCAATTAGCATCTTTTGACCCTGCTGTCCATACTGCTCCAGTTAAGTTAGAATGTAGTATTTTTTCACTAGAGTCAGTAAATGCAATTAATGTTTCTCCGTGGCCTGTAGCTGTACGCCAAGTACTTGTAACACCAGTATTCATAACTGATGTAGTATATGTTGGAGTAGTGACTTTAACTCTAGGTTCAATTCTATAAGTTGTAGTGCCGTCAAGTACAGTAGAAATTGTCCATCCTGGAACTATATGATCCCAACCACGTTTTCCATCACTTTCTCTTAATACGTTAATAAGTTTTGTTGCTGGAAAATATTCATCAACAATACCATATTGACCTCTACCTTTACCTTGTTCTATATAAATTCTTTGCCCTTCACTAACACTAGCAACGTTAAATGTTAATACTGGTCCACCTTGGTTACCTAAGTTAACATCTGAAACTGTAATAGTATCACCAACTCTATGACTATGACTTCCTGCTAACGGTACAATTGATGTTGCCGCACCTGTTTCGTCGATAGTAATTGAAAATGCCTGTTGCGGAACATATCCTCTACCATTTGTAGTTGCTGGAACAATAGAATACGTTCCAGCAGGCCTTTGTGCCGCGGCAACACTAATATTATCAAATGTTAAGTATGCTCTGCCGGCATAATGACTTGCATCATTAATATCAGATTGTGCAATCGTAATGTTAGTAGTTGTTCCTGATTGTGCAGAGTTTCTTATACCAGTAAGGAATCCTCTACCGCCAGGTAGTGTTGAGTCACCTGAATCTTTTAATCTAATCTCACTAATTCCACCTTGTCTTGTTTCTGTAACTGTATTATCAGTAGATACGTTAGTACCTGATCCGCTTATAGTAAATTGTGCATTAACATAGTCTTGCCCTGAATGTGTATAAGCTATAGCAAAAATATTATCAGCATTATTATAAACTTCTGGAGCATTTGCACCATAATATTGATTATGTACTTTTGCAGTTATTGGAGTTTCACTTGCTAAAGTACCAAGAGCCGCTGATCCAAATGTACCATAAGAGTTATTTCCGTTAGTTCCTCTTATTTTTCCACCGTCTGTACATAAGTATCCTATGTGACAAAAATATGTAAACACTGAAACAAGTTCAGCTCTTGAGTCGCCACTTAACCATACACTAATTCCGTCATCTAAAAAGTTAGTAACATCATTAGCAACCATTGATTTAAGTCCGCCATTATGTAAGCTACCATTAAGTCTTAATCCTGTAACGCCTTGACCAAACGAACTAATATTTTGACAATATGGAGATTTCGTTGTAATCCATAC
>ERZ1048686.710-NODE-710-length-30452-cov-19.514459_pt1 | contig 30452 bp, 34 predicted proteins | sample MGYA00383099_ERZ1048686 | MGnify/ENA primary metagenome ERZ1048686 (study PRJEB29581, sample SAMEA5548369) | metagenome | biome: marine; feature: coastal; material: water | depth 25 m | study: Short-term variability in the microbial, nano- and picoplankton... | reverse complement strand
TCTCAATTGGATTGTTTTTAGGTGGTGTTTAACTGCTAATTGAATTAGCTAGGCGCTGACGATAAGCGCTGCTTTGCTCTGGGTTGCTATTAGCCAGCATATTACAAATCATGCCAATCATTTCTCTGGCAGCGCCGTCTTTAAAGTCTGGACTGTGTTGCTGAATAAAAAATAACATTTCCATGCCTTGCTCAATATCATGCTCGGCAAACAGACAAAGCGCCAAATCAAAGCGTGCTTGATTGTCGTCAGGGGATTTTGCTACTTGTATTTTAAGTGCCCCAATGCCTGCCGTGTTTTGCGCCAATCTAATAAAATTTAACTGCGAAGTAATTGATAAACCCATGTCAGATTTTTGTGCAGATTCTGGCAACTTATTAAACAACTCTTGTGCTTGATTTACTTCGCTTATGTCTAAGAAAATTTGCACCATGTCTAAAGCCACTGATACATCTTTTGGATTTTCTGATATTGCTTGAGTGAGTAGCATGATTGCTGCTTTAGTATCGCCCTCTAAGTGTTTTTCTCTTGCTTGTTGGCGTAATTGTTCAGTATTCATATTTAACGGGGTTCAAATAATATTGACTTAATGCTTTGATAATTGGTCGCAATGTTACGCAAATTTTCTTCGCCTATTTCGGTTTCTACCCGACCTTCATTAAGATCTTTTACTTGATTGGCATACATTTTTTTTAAAGTCTCCAAAGTCGCACTGATTTCATACACCGTAGGGTTATCAATATCTTTCCAATCTTGTGGTAAGGTATGTGGATATTTAGGCTTAAAGTCTATTATTTTCTCGTCATCTTCAAACATTGTTCACGGCTTATTAAGACCCCTGCGTTAGATATAAATATTACCTAAAAGTCAACTTTCACTCATTTACCAACTTTTATAAAACCTGTCTTAACCCTGCTAGCACCCCAAGGGCAGGCTTCGCGCGACTGGCTTTATAAAAATTGACAACTAAGTATTCTTTTCAACACCCCCTTGAGGGGTGAAAGTTAACTTTTATTCAACATCCATATCTAACGCAGGGGTCTTTATTTGTAAATCTGCCTTCTGTGGGCAACTTTTAACACAATATAATGTTTCGTCTTTTTGTTAAAAAATAACAATAATCGATAACTGCCTACACGCACACGATGTGAGATTGGATGCATGTTAACCACAGGCTTAATGTTGTTATTAAAAAGTTGTACATCCTCTTTTAAAATCAACAATTTTTGTTTAATCTGGCTTTGTATCCGCTCATCTAACTTTGCAAACTGTTTCTGTGCTTGCTTGGTAAAAACGAACATTAAAAGTCTAAATAGTCAAATCAGACAAACCACTATCCAAAGATTGCTGCGCCTCTGCCTGCAACTTTTGGCGATTTTTCCACAGCAAATACTCTTCCATATAATCATCAATAATGTCACTACCCTGTGAAAAATAAGGCACCAACATCATTCTTGGCTTGCCTCTGGCTGTCACAGTAAAAAAATCATTCTCAATATCTTTCGATACTTTGCCAATGTGTTTTTGTAATTCGGTGTTGCTAATAATTTCCATCGCTATTTATATTGTTAATTATATGGTTAATTATATAATAAAACAACTTTAGAAATGTTCTTTTGTAAATGATTTTAAATTTAGAAACCGTTGTAACAAATGTATTGCGCAACTAAATTTTAAGCAGTTAGACTTGCAAATAGCAGTGGCAGTTGCTCAGGGAGTTTTTCAACATTGTCAACAATGGTGTAATTGCTCTCACCAAAAATGCGTTTCACATAAGCATCTGCATGTGGATCAAGTGTTAAACAATAGGTTAATACACCTGTTGAATAAAGCTCTTCCACGGCTTTTTTAGTGTCAAAACGCAAGTGTTGCGGATCAGATTCATCAATATCAGCAGGCTCACCATCAGTAACCAACAAGATTAATTTACGTTTTTCTTGCTGTTTGTGTAGGTGTTGTCCCGCATGACGAAGTGCTGCACCCATTCTGGTAGAAAGCCCACCTTTCATGCCAGCTAAACGCGATTTGGCATCATCATCAAAATGCTGATTAAAATCTTTAAGACGGAAATACTGCACGTCATGACGACCATCGGATGCAAAGCCATGTAGCGCAAATGGGTCACCAATACCTTCAATCGCAGTGGAAACCAAAGTGGCTGCTTCACGGGTCAGTTCTAAAACGGTTTTGTCTGAATCGCCCATGGTTTCATTGGTAGATTCTGACAAATCTAACAACACCACCACTGACAAATCACGGGTGTTCAATACATTGCGCATGGTAATACGTGGATTGGGCTGTTCGCCCATACGAATCGCAATCATGGCATCAATCGCTGCATTAATATCCACTTCGTCGCCATCTTCCATGCCACGCTGACGCTGTACACCAGCAGGGGTTAACAAATCAATAATTTGACGAATACGGTGTGCAATTGGCTTATGTTCGGTCAAAATATCATTAATGTCTTCAGGGTTGCCTTTGGCAGGCCTGCGCTCGTAAATGGTTGCCCAATCAGGACGGTGTAGTTGAATCTGATAATCCCATTCATGGTAGTGATAAGGGTCAGAAATTGGCTCTCTACCCATGGTTTCATTAAACGAAGTGGCATCATCGGTTAAGTCATCTTCATACACGCGCATGGTGTCTTCACAAATCCAAACTTCCTGTGCGTCATCACCTGCCAATTCACAATCCACCTCATGCGCCATCATTAGTGGACTGACTTTATAACGGGTTTGTTGCTGACTGGCCGCCATATATTCAACACCCATGTCCCAGTTAATGTCTTCATAATGCCAAACAATACGATTGTCATCACGATAATCAATGCGGTAGCGCTCCAAAATTCTCAAACTCGGTACCGCCTTGCGTCCAGCAAAAATGTTATACAATTCAACGCCCATTTGCCAAGCGAAGTTACTGTCATCTTGATTGGCTTCAATTTCACTGTGAAACTTAAGTGCAAAAGCATTGAGTTGTTCGTCATTGCCAACTGCCGTATCGTCTAACAATTGCAAAGCAAAATGCTCCAAAATATCCATGGTCTGGTGTTCGGATTTTTCTTCATGTTCTAACACCATCAAAGAACGCCACAAACCTTTAAGCCCTGGAAAATCTTGACACGCCTTATATTCAACGCGTGCATCTTCTAACAACCCAATAAAAAACATTTGTGCAGGGCTGAGTTGCTCTGCCGACATGGACTGGTTGGTGTACATCATGTGCGCTGCCATGTGTGCTACGGTTGCACGATAAATCTCTAAACCTTCGATGATTTTATCCCCAGCCTTTATATCATTAGCTTTTATATCATCCAGGGCATCTGGCACATGAATAATACGGTCTTCCACATAAGGACGAAAATCGGTATAGTCAGCACCTGTTGGGCGAATGAAAAAATCACGCCCCCATAAAGCACGCAAATAAAAATTGAGCTTTCTTTGCACTTTAACAAACAAAACGCCACGACGTTCTCTCTCAAGCATGCCACGTGAATCTGCGGATTCAAGCGCAAAATAAGCAGTCAAATTATTAAAATCTCTACGATACGCTTTGGCGCCAAAATTTGCCCAGCGACGCAAACCGCTCAGGGTTAACTTAGACAATAACTCGTCAATATGCTCCAACATTGGGCGTAAACCGCGTGCTGCGGTTGAGGCGAGTTGATGAATAAGCGTCAAATAACCTCGTAATAATTGCGCATCACCCAAATGCCTGGCAACCGTTGGCAAACTCGCCAACAACAAAGTAATCACTTCGCCTGAAGTCATAGAAGAGGCTTTCATGGCGCTGGTCACACAATCATTAATGATATCTTCACCACACTCTTTGGCAATTTGTGGCATAACTTCAAGATAAGTTATCACCAAGTCATTACCACGACCCAAACTACACAGCGCCTTGGCACCGTCTAAGTAATCTTTAAGTCCAGCGGGAGATATAACACGAGCAGCATCATGAAAGGTTGCATCTAAAACGGCTTTAACTTCAGGTGCAATTTTCTCTAAAAACTCAGCGTATTCATCTAATAATATCTTTGACATAATTAAATTGCCAATATTGGCAACAAAATAAAGTTAGCCTAAGAAAGTTTGAACCGCAGCGTTTAATGTGTCGCGCATATCAGGGTCATCGGTTAATGGTGTAATCATTGTCATTGAACAAGCTGCCTGTGCATCCACACCCTGACTGATCAACTGACCTGCATAAACCAATAAACGCGTTGAAATACCTTCATCCAATCCGTGGCCTTTAAGGTTACGTGCACGATGTGCAATTTGTACCAATTTTTCAGCCATTTTTTCATCAACGCCTGATTCTTTAGCGACAATCGAAACTTCTAATTCAGTATCTGGGTAATCAAAATCCATGCCACCAAAACGTTGCTTGGTTGATTGTTTAAGGTCTTTCATTAATGATTGATAACCCGGATTGTATGAAATAACCAACTGAAAATCAGGGTGTGCTTTAATTAACTCACCTTTTTTATCCAGTGGCAATTCACGACGATGGTCTGTCAATGGGTGAATCACAACCGTGGTATCTTGGCGTGCTTCAACAATTTCATCCAAGTAACAAATTGCACCAATACGTGCTGCCGTTGTGAGTGGTCCATCTTGCCATTTTGTGCCGTCTTTGTCTAGCAAGAAACGACCTACCAAGTCAGAAGCTGTCATGTCTTCATTACAAGCAACACTAATCAGTGGCTTACCCAATTTCCATGCCATGTACTCAACAAAACGAGATTTTCCGCAACCTGTTGGCCCTTTAATCATCATTGGCATGCGCACGTCATAGGCAGATTCGTACAACTCTACTTCTTTATCAATCGCCTCATAATAAGGCTCATCCTTAATGATATATTGCTTAGGGTCTACTTTTGTATCAGCCATAATTTTCTCCTATTTTTCTTCAGTAGTTTCTTTCTTATTCTTCGTCGTCAGTTTCAGCTTCACCAGACCAACCTGATTCTTTAGCCGCTTGAAACGCTTTATAGTGAATATCATGATGGCGTTTTGCTAATTCAGGTGGCAATTGACTAACCAAGCAGCCATATTTATCCCATTCAGTATTAACTTTTTGCAATATACTGTCAATACCCGCTAAATTCCACCCTTCGCAGGTCTCATTTTCATCCAAAAGTCCAAATACCCAAGCATCGCGAATAATCTTGCCAATGGTGGTCATGCCGCCATTAATTTCGTTGTTAATACCAACATAAGTATCTGGTTTGTTCATAATTTCCTTTTTTTATATAAAGCCCTTTGCATACACCAATTGTAAATTAAAACAATTGGCGTATAAAAAGATCTCTATCTTTTTTGACAAAAAAACCCCAACTCTTCAGCTAGGGTTTTTGTTGTAACCCTAACAGTAATTAAACTGTTGCGCCACGATAGATAACCATTGAAGTACCTGCACATTGTGCAAAGTTGTCAAGGCCTAACAAACGAACATGGTTGTTCGGATGTGCAGTATGACAATTTTCCAACTCTGTTAGGATAGCATCAACGTCTGTTTCACCAAACATTGGCAACTTCCACATATACCAATATGAACCTGAAGCATTTTCTGGCTCAGTATGCTCAATAGATGGGTTCCAACCTTTGTCAACAATGTACTGAATCTGTGTACGTGTCTGCTCAGCATCTAAATTTGGCAAGTATGAGAAAGTCTCAAACTTACGGCTATCAGGATTACTTAAACTTGATTGATAATCTTGCATAATTATTCTCCTATTTATTATTTGTGGGCAACGTCAATCTTATCAACGGTGTCAAATTCAAACTTGATTTCTTTCCAAGTGTCCATTGCAGCTGCTAATTCTGGTGAATGTTTTGCAGCTGTTGTCAAGATATCTTTACCTTCTTTTTCAAGTTCACGGCCTTGGTTACGTGCTTCAACACAAGCTTCAACCGCAACACGGTTAGCAGCTGCACCTGCAGCATTACCCCAAGGGTGGCCTAATGTACCGCCACCAAACTGCAATACAGAATCATCACCAAAGATGTTCACCAATGCTGGCATGTGCCATACGTGGATACCACCAGAAGCAACAGGAATCACACCCGGCATAGAACCCCAATCTTGGTCAAAGAAGATACCACGAGAACGGTCTTCTTTAATATAAGAATCACGCATAATGTCAATCCAACCTAGGGTTGCATCACGGTCACCTTCAAGCTTACCTACCACCGTACCTGAGTGTAAGTGATCACCACCAGATAGACGTAAAATCTTAGTTAATACACGGAAATGAATACCATGATGTGGGTTACGGTCTAATACTGCGTGCATCGCACGGTGAATGTGTAATAACATACCGTTGTCTTGACACCATTGTGCCAATTGCGTGTTAGCAGCCCAACCACCTGTAATGTAGTCATGCATAATAATTGGTGTACCAATTTCTTTCGCATATTCAGCACGCTTCATCATTTCATCAGAAGTTGGCGCTGTTACATTTAGATAGTGACCTTTACGCTCACCTGTTTCAGCTTCCGCTTTTTCGATTGCTTCTTGTACAAAATCAAAACGCGCTCTCCAACGCATGAATGGTTGAGAGTTTACGTTCTCATCGTCTTTGGTGAAGTCAAGACCACCACGAAGACCTTCATAACAAGCACGACCATAGTTCTTAGCCGACAGACCCAACTTAGGTTTAATGGTACAACCCAATAATGGACGACCATATTTGTTCATGATATCACGCTCTAACTGAATACCTTGTGGTGGACCATTACAAGTCATTACATAAGCAACTGGGAAACGAATGTCTTCCAATCTCAATGCGCGTAATGCTTTAAAACCAAATACATTACCTACCAAAGAAGTCATTACGTTCACAACTGAACCTTCTTCAAATAAGTCAATTGGGTATGCAATGAATGCATAAAAACACGTGTCATCACCCGGCACATCTTCAATCGCATAAGCACGACCTTTATAGTAATCAAGATCTGTTAGTAGATCTGTCCACACCGTTGTCCAAGTACCTGTTGAAGATTCCGCTGCAACTGCTGCTGCAACCTCTTCTCTAGGCACACCATCTTGTGGTGTTACTTTAAAACAAGCCAGAATATCCGTCTCTTTCGGCGTATAATCCGGCATCCAATAAGTTTCGCGGTATTCCTTAACACCAGCATCATAAACTTTAGCCATTTAAAATCTCCTTTTTGTTAAATTGGAAACCAAATTATATAAAAACATTAAAATAATGTAAAATAATATTTTTTTAATTAATAATAATTTTTTATTATGATTTATAAATATAATTCTTACGAAAAAACAATATAAACCATTGATTTAAAATATAAAAAAAACAATATCATAGTAATGAAATTGGGTATTATAGGTAGGTAAAAAACACATTAAAACTTACTAAAAAAATGGTTATTAAGCGCCATTTAAATGTAGCTATTTTTTAAAAAGATTATTTTTTATAGATTTTTGCCAGCAAGGCAAGCCTCTACCAAAGCATCAGTTAGCGTTGAATTTGGTTTGGCATTTGGCAGATGTTCTTCGATAATTTTATTAACAATATTTAAGCACTGCCCTCTTTCATAATTGCTTTTTAGTCCTTCAAGGTCTAAAACACCTTTTGTTATACAACCAACAACACAACCTGTTGCATCAGAAAAAACAATGTCTTGATCCATCATCACTTCTAATTGATAACTATACAAGCCAATATCGTTGCTTTTTGCAATAGAGAGATAAACAGCGTTAAAAAAATCTTCACGATTAATTAATACTTCCACATTAAGCCTACATTCTAATACATAGTGTTGTGCTTGATAATCGAAACTAACGGCTGCTTTAAAAGAATTTTTTTCCATTACTTTGTCAATGATAAAAATAGTTGAGGCAGTTCTTTTGGTAGAGATTCAATACGATCAATAACCGAATAATGAGAGCCAAAGATTTTAGCAATATACGCATCTGCCTTTTTATCCAAACTAATGCAATATGGATACATGCCTTTTTGCTGAACTTCTTGTACCGCTTTATGTGCATCTTGAATTAAGGCTTGTGGATCATGTATATCAATATCTGCTGGCTCGCCATCTGTTAGTATTAACATGAGTTTTTTATCACTTTTTTGTAAGTCTAAATAATGTGCACCATGGCGAATTGCTGCACCCATACGGGTTGAATACTGCGCTTGCAAATCAGCCAAACGCGCTTTAACTGTATCGTCCCAGTGCTCTGAATAACCTTTGATGTGATAATACATCACCTGAGAGCGTGTATTAGAATTAAATCCAGCAATGGCAAAATTATCACCCAATTGCTCTACCGCCCAAGCAAGTAAAGATACTGCCTCTTGTGAAAGTTCTAAGATGGTTTTTCCTGAAGCGTTAATAACCTCATTTAAAGATTCAGACAAATCAAGTAATAATAAAACTGAAACACTACGATTATCACTTTCAAAATCAGTATTAATACGTGTATCTGGCTGCGAACCATTTTTAACATCAATCACGCTACGAAGTGCAATGTCGAGATCTAATTCTGCACCCTCTTCTTGGTACCGAATGCGTTTTTTATTTTGTGGTTTAAGCAAGTCTAAAACCTTTTTGAGTTGCTTAACCAGAACTGAATGTTTGTCTAATAATCGGTCAATTTTTGACGCCTCACCTGCTGTATGTAAGCGCTCATAAACCGCTGCCCAGTCTGGCTTATAAGACTCATAAGCATAATCCCATTCGTCATAATAATGTGGTGGGATAACCTCTACTTCCTCATCCTCATCGTCCTCTACTTTGGTTTCGTTCTGAAAAATTTCGTCATCTTCATCATAGGCTTCAATAAACAACCACATTGAACGGTTGTCATCACGATAACTTACCTCTGTATTATCAAAATATAAAGCTGGCAATGAATCGCTTAATTGATGTGTTTTAACCAAGTAAGCAATCCCAAGATTCAAGCACTCTTGCGTAGAATCCTTTTCTTCTATCATCATGGTTTTAAATTTTTCAACGAACTCTAAGAGCTGTGGATTTTTATACGGATGATTGTCGTCAATTAGTGCACGCGTTAATAGTATTGCTCTATGGCGAATGCAAGATTCTTCCTTATCGCCACAGGCGTCTTCGTCTGGACAAGGAATTAGACTTAACCAGAGTTTTTTGAACCCTGGATATTCTTTGTAGATTAAGTATTCAACACGTGCATCTTCAAACACTTCAGCAAACATTCTTTGTTGTGGTGAAACATTGTCTGCCACTACACGTTTGGTGTAACGATGATGTGCAATCAAATGTGCAACAAGCGCCATATAACGCTTACAAGCAGACACACCTTCTAATTCGGTATAAATGTCTGGCAAGCGAATAATATCATTTTCTAAATAAGGGTGAAAGTGTTCTAATTTTTCAAAATCAGGAGAATATGGTGCGTACATAAATTCAGTTTTAAATAGCGCCTGTTGAAACAAGTTAACGGGACGCTCTAAATCTGCAAATAAAACACCTTTTCTTTGGCGTTGAAAAACTGCCTTAGAATCAGCTGTTTCAAGAGAGAAATAGTCTTGTTGCCGCTCTGGATGATCTTGAAAATACCTCAGCCCATAATCAATCCACGCATAAATACCTTTGTAATCTAATTGCTCTAACAATAAATGCACTTGTTTAAGCAGCACAATCAGCGATGGTGACGCATGTGTATCGTGAATACCATGTACCGAAGTTGTTGTTTGGTTTAAATGATATTCAATCAGGGTTAAATATTCATCAAGTTGGTCTGAATTTGTATGCTCAATCACATCGATTAAACTTATTAAAAAAGGCTTAACTGCGGCTTTATTTGGTGTTTTAGAAATTTTATGATAAGCAAAATCTGTGACTTTTTGAATAGCGCCATCACCATAATATTCGCCAACCCATGGCATAACTTTTAAAAAAGCAATAGAAAGCCCGTCTCCTTGTCCAATTTTGGCCAAAAATTCTGCGCCTTTATAATATTCATCCAGACTCGTTGGCGAAAGCAACCTAATGGCATTTTCAATATTGGCATGAAAAGCCTCTTGAACAGACTCAAAAGCACAATCCAACTTACGAATGTCTTGAACTGTCTCCGACATATTATGTGTAACAGATGCTATTAATCAAAAATTGCATCAATCGCACCACCCATGGTTGTGCGTACTTCTTGGTCGTCTGTGATTGGGCATACAAGCGCCATATGGCAAGCCTCTTTTGCATCGATATCTGATGCGATAAGCGTGCCAGCATAGTTAAGTAATCGCGTCGAAGCACCTTCATCTAAACCATGACCCACAAGATTGCGTGTTGTTTGTGCAAGTTGCACTAATTTCTTTGCTGTCGCCATATCTACACCCGACTCTGTAGCGACAATAGATGCTTCAACCTCTGCTTGCGCATAATCAAAATCCATGCCTGTAAAACGCTGCTTGGTTGATTGTTTTAAATCTTTCATTAGCGACTGATAACCTGGATTATATGAAATGACCAATTGGAAATCCTTGTGTGCTTTAACCAGTTCGCCTTTTTTGTCTAACATTAATTCGCGACGATGGTCTGTTAACGAGTGAATGACCACCATTGTGTCTTGACGCGCTTCAACAATCTCATCCAAATAACAAATTGCACCATGACGTGCTGCTAACGTCAATGGCCCATCAACCCAGCGTGTGCCATTACTATCAAGTAGAAAACGTCCAATTAAATCTGAAGCTGTAATATCTTCATTACATGAGACCGTAATAATAGGTTTGTCCAACTGGTAAGCCATGTGCTCAATAAAGCGCGATTTACCACAACCTGTTGGTCCTTTTACCATCACTGGTAAGCGCGCATTATAAGCAGTTGAATACAGTTTTACTTCATTTGCTTGCGCTTCATAATAAGGTTCTAATTCAATTTTAAATTGGTTGATATCGAAATCTGACATAGTTCTATCCTAAATAATTAATTTTTCTGAAACTTTTACCAAAATAAGAATAAATATTTCTATTTAGTCTTATTTAAGTAAAGGTCTCGTTCTTCTTAGATAAAAAAGCCTCTGCATACAGCAAAGGCTATTTTTAAGAATTACGATGAATATTTTTCTATTCTACGAGGCATTTTTACTAATTTTATATAGGGCGTTTAGACAGGCTAAATAACCGATTAAAATTAAAAAATAACAAAGTAGAATAAAAAATAAACACGTAATTACTTGTGAACACCTAACTTATCTCTCCAACCAGGGAAGATACTGTCAGCATCACCAGGGAATGACTCGAATGCACGAGCAAATTCTTTGTGATCTTTAGCATACTCTACTGGATCAGCGCCAGACTTCCAACAATCGTATGATTGACGCAATGAAACCGCACCATCAGCAGGAGAATCAATATGACCGTAAGAACCACCACCTGAAGTATTAATGATATTACCGTGACCTAAGTTCTCAAAGAAACCTGGAAGACGTAGCGCGTTCATACCACCAGAAATAATTGGTGTAGTCGGTTTCATACCGTTCCATTTTTGGTAGTAGAAAGGACCTTGACACTCATCGCGTTCAATCATGTAAGCGATGATCTTATCATCCTTACCGCCTTCCATCTTACCGTAACCCATTGTACCCACGTGGATACCAGAAGCACCCATTAAACGTGACATCTTAGCTAGGATAAATGCAGTATAACCACGCTTCGAAGAAGGAGAAGTTACCGCACCGTGACCAGCTCTATGGTAGTGCAAGTATTGATTTGGGTACTGACGACGTGCAGTAGTAACCATACCTGGACCACCAACGTAACCGTCAACTAAGAATGCTAAACGAGGTGCATCCTCACCAAATGTTTCAAGACCGAAGTCAGCACGGGCACACATTTCGTTATGATCGTCAGCTGTAATGTTCATAGAGAAAATCTTAGCTTCACCAGTTGCATCTTGACACTTCTTCATAGCATCGTGAACCATTGGCAGTACTTTCTTCAGTGGACAGAATGTTTGGTTACCTTGAGGCTCATCATTTTTAATAAAATCACCACCCATCCAAAATTGTTCTGCTGCTACAGCAAATTGCTCTGGACGAAGACCTAATTTAGGCTTAATAATAGTACCAGCAATATAACCACCGTTTTCAACTGGACGACCTAGAAGTCTCCACATATCAGAAATATCTGTCATTGGACCATCGAATAAATTCAACATTGCAGGTGGGACATAGAAATCTTGCATTTGCGCATCTTTAACATCACCCATACCTTGGTTGTTACCAATTGCAAGCGTCAAGAAAGAGACAATCATTGCGCGACCGTCTGTTACATTACGGTCAAACAATGCATTTGGGTATGCAATCTTCATGATGCTGTTCGCCTCATCAATTTCATATACCATAGCGTCAACTGACTTAGTAAAGTCGTCAGTTGTTGATACTTCTACGTTTGTACCTGTTGATGACTCTGCTGCAAAGTGTGCAGCTGTTGAAAGGTATTCATAACCATCAGATGGGTTCATTGTGTAAGCAACTAAAATATGGTTGCCTTCTTTGATGAGCGTATCTTCGTCTAACGACAAATCAGCATATCTATTTGATTGATCCATTCTTGGACTCCTATTTAACAAAAGAATGTGCATTATATGTAAAACCCACAAGTTAAATATGGTATTTAAAATGAGGAGTAAAAATAACCCTAATAATTGTACATAAATTAGCAAAAAAACCTTTGTTTATAAAGATTATAAGTTCCCTATTAGGCTAAATTATTGGCGTAAAAAAAGGGATAAAAAATTAAGTAAAAATAACCCTATTAATTATCTGTGAAAAATATAAAAAACTCACTTATAGTAAGGTTTTTAAAGCCATTAACAAAATTTTGCAAGGGGTAAAAAATTAGCCCAAATTTTAAGCCTAAAACCAGCAAAAAAATCTAAGCTATTAATACCCAATTAAAAAGGTAAAATAATATTTTATGTAAAAATGATAAGTTTTATTTATGATTAACTATACAATTAAACAACTTTATAGTTTTGAAGCAGTTGTGCGTCTTGGTGGCTTCACCAAAGCAGCAAAGGAGCTTTATATTACTCAACCTGCGGTGTATATGCAAATACAACAACTCACACAAAATCTCGGCTGTGAATTACTCAATATCAAAGGCAAAAGTATCACGCCAACCTTTGTTGGCAAACAGTTTTATCAAACCTGTTTGGAAGTCATTGAAAAATTAGAACACTCTAAAACTAACATTGAGCAAATGCTCAATCCAAACACAGGTCATTTGCAAATTGCGGTTGCCACAACAGCAAACTCTTTTACCAGTCGACTGTTATCAAACTTTAGAAAACTTTATCCCGAAATGAGCTTTCATCTTGATGTAACCAATCGAAAATATTTGCTTGACAAACTAAAAAACAAACAAGCTGACTTAGTGATTATGGGGGAGCCACCTAAAGACATTGATTTAACCGCTGAAGCATTTATGCAAAATCCACTCATTGCCATTGCACACCCCGACAACCCATTGCTTAAGAAAAAACGCAACTCAATTAACGATTTAAGCAAGGAGACACTCATTACTCGGGAACAAGGTTCAGGTACACGTATCACCATTGAACGTATTATTGGCATGAAGTTTAACTCTGATATTGAAATTAATTCAAATGAGGCAATTATCGAAGCAGTACAAGCGGGCTTAGGTATTGGCTTTGTGTCTAAACACACGGTTAAATTAGAATTAGAAAACAACATTATTAAACAACTCAATGTTGATAGATTTCCAATTATTCGACATTGGCATATTGTGCATAATGCCAAAAGCCAACTTTCTCCAATTGCACAAAGTTTTAAGAAATTTGTGATTGAAAACGGTTAAAAAAAATTCAGGAGAATCAATTAAAAACTATTGTTTTATTATTACAGGTCAAGACACGGTCTTCTAAATGATATTGCAAACCTTTGGCAAGGGTAATTTTTTCAATATCTTGCCCCATTTTTTTCATCTCTTTTGCACTGTCGCTGTGATCCACCCTTAGAACATCCTGCTCAATAATAGGGCCCTCGTCTAATTCACTGGTGATATAATGACAAGTCGCACCAATGAGCTTTACACCACGCTGTGCAGCACGTTCATAAGGGCTGGCACCAACAAAGGATGGCAAGAAAGAATGGTGAATATTAATAATCTTACCTTGATATTTATCACACATGGCTTTGGGGATAATTTGCATATAACGCGCCAACACAATGACATCGGGTTTAAATCCGTCAACTACACTCATCATCTTTAGCATATCCGCCTCTTTATTGTCCTTACTGATTGCTACTTTTTTAAAATCTACATCATACCAACTGGCAATTTTTTTAAGTTTGTCATGATTCGACAAAACACCGACAATCTGCCCTTCCATCTCTAATTCATGTTCACGGTGGAGCAAATCCGCCACACAATGTGATGACTTTGAACCCATAATAAGCACACGCTTTAATTTTCTGGCATCATTCATTTGCCAGTTCATTTGATATTGTTCAGCTATTTGTGCAAACGCCTGCTTAAATTCAGCCAAGGAGCAAGAAAGTTTAGACTCAATTTCAATACGCATAAAAAAATGCTTATTCTGTTCATCAAGATGATGATGTGCTTCTTTAATATTGCCATTACGCTCAAAAATAAATTGGCTAACTTTAGCCACCAAACCATGTGCATCGGGGCAAGAAATTAACAGTCGGTAAACATTCATAATATATCCTTAATGTAAAGAATTTGTGTGTAAAGATACTGTCTAATACATTTCATAAATAATATTAAGTGCGATATTCTGCGTTTATTTTAATGTAATCATAAGACAAGTCTGTGGTCCAGACGCTTTCAGATGTGTTGTTTTTACCAAGCTCAATACTAATCACAATATTGTCTTTTGCCATTTCAGCACTACCTGCAGCTTCAGTATAATTTTTGTCCAACTCACCGCCGCACACAATGCAAACATCGCCCAGATAAATATTAACATCTTCAACTTTTAAATTGCTAATATTGGCACGACCCACCGCTGCCAAAATACGCCCCCAATTGGCATCAGAGGCAAACAGTGCAGTTTTCACTAATGGCGAATGTGCGACCGTGTAAGCGACTTCCAGACAATCTTCATTAGTTGTGCCACCCTTTACACGCACCTCAACAAATTTAGTTGCACCCTCGCCGTCTTCAATAATTTTGTGTGCCAAGGCTTGTGTCACTTCGTTTAATGCTGACTGAAATTCGTCTATGCAATCAGCAAGTTTAACGCCCGATGCTCCTGTGGCACTCAGCGAACAGGCGTCATTAGTAGAAGTGTCTCCATCCACGGTAATGCGATTAAACGATTGATTGGTTGCATTAGTTAGGCAACCTTGCAACTCAGATTGAGAAGTCTCAACATCAGTAAAAATAAAACTGAGCATGGTCGCCATATCTGGGCGAATCATCCCTGAACCCTTGGCAATACCACTGATTGTAACTATTTTTCCATTTGCCTCAAACTGCACTGAGGTGGTTTTTTCCACCAAGTCAGTGGTTAGAATAGCTTGTGCAACTTGGGGTAGATTATCTTCTGATAATTGGGCAGAGAGGTTGGCAATATTATTCTTAAAACACGCCATTGGCAAAGGTTGCCCAATCACCCCTGTGGAGAATGGCAACACTTGCTCGGCTTGAATGTCTAACGATTGTGCCACCATTTCACACACTTGGTAAGCATTGTCTAAACCTTTGTCGCCACTCGCAACCCCTGTACCTGCATTGGCATTACCGCTATTAATCACCAAGGCGCGCACATCAGAATTTAAATGATTTTTTGCCACCACCACAGGTGCCGCACAAAAAACATTTTGCGTGAATACTGCTGCTGTAGTGCTGCCCTTGGCTAAAAAAACAACAGATAAATCTGGTTTCTCATTATCTTTAGGGTTCGAATTGGCGCTTGAATTTTGCCCATGTTTAATGCCAGCATTTATCGCTGCACAACTGACACCACCAACTTTTAATAGCAAATCTTTCATTGTAAAATCCTTAATAACTAAGGGTATTTTACTGATTTAGACCGTTTGTAAATTTTTTTTATCCAGTTTTGATTATTTGCAGTGTCGGCAAGAAGATTCAGTAACAATTGGGATAACATTATTACTGGCTTTCTTGCCAGTGCGTAACAACATGATTACTGAAGCCATTAAAACACCAAGTGAAACGCCAATCCACAACAAAGCGCTTGCTGGATGTTGAGAAAAAGTGCCTAACTGGTAAAAAACGGTGGCTGAGAAATACGCCAAGCCCGTTGCCCACAAAGCGCCAACCACAGCCCAAGTTCTACCCACTTCACGAATCATTGCACCAAATGCCGCAACACAAGGGAAATACAGCAATATAAAAAGCAAGTAAGCAAAAGCACCCACCTTGCCGTCAAAACGCGACACCATTGCACCAAAGGTTGCTGTTGATACTTCTTGTGATTCTGCTGCTAGTTTTTGAGAGTGTGTATCGTCAAGTACGCCTAAACCCAATGGGTCTGATAGATTTTGCAAAGCATCGCTAAGGTTTTCAGGCACGGTTGCCAACGCCTCTGACAAACCGTTGACTAAGTGATATTCAGCCTCTTCTTCTTTAACGCCCCCTTCTGCATCAATATTGGCATATAAAGAATCCAGCGTACCAACCACCACTTCTTTTGCCAAAATACCCGTGACAATGCCAACCGTTGCCGGCCAGTTATCGTCTTCAATGCCCATAGGTTTAAAAACAGGTGTGACGGCTTGTGCAACCTTACTCAATAAAGAATTTTTAGAATCTTGATTACCAAAACTCCCATCTATACCAACACTGTTAATCACATTAATAATCATCACCACAACAACAATAATCTTACCTGCGCCCAATACGAAACCTTTTAATTTATTCCAAGTATTAATCATTAAATTTCTAAAAGACGGTAATTGATAATTTGGTAACTCCATTAAAAAATCACTTGTATCATCGCCTTTAAAGGCTTTTTTTAAGATTAAACCGGTCAAAATCGCAAACAAAACACCAATCAGATACAAAGTAAATACAATATTTTGCCCGCCCACTGGGAAGAATGCAGCGGCAAACAAAGCATACACTGCCAGTCTAGCACCACAAGACATAAACGGCGACATTAGCACTGTGGTGACACGCTCTCTGTGTGTGTCTAATGTTCGCGCTGCCATAATGCCAGGCACATTACAACCAAAGCCAACAATCAACGGAATAAACGCTTTACCTGATAAGCCAATTTTGCGCATAAACTGATCCATCACAAAAGCCGCTCTTGCCATATAGCCCACTTCTTCTAACAGTGTTAAAAATAAATAAAGCGCCGCAATAATTGGAATAAAAGTTGCCACCACTTGAATACCGCCACCGATACCATCAGCAATGATGACTGTCAAAAATTCAGGTGCGCCAAGACTGCTTAATAAATGTGCCATACCATCGACAAAAATAATACCTGCAGTCATATCGAAGAAGTCAATTAAGGCGCCGCCAAAGTTAATACTCACCAAAAACAATAAATACATAACCACTAAAAACATTGGCACACCCGTGACAGAGCCTAACATCAGTTTGTCTACCTTGTCTGATAGTGTTTTCTTTAGGTTGGGCTTGTGTTTAACAGCCTGATTTGCAATTTTATTGGCATAACTAAATCGACTTTCTGCTTCTATGAGTTCAATTTGAGCCTTGTTACCTACCTCTTGTGCTGCTTTAATTTTATCATTTGGATAGTCAATCACCATGTTGTCGGTAGTATTGAAATTTTCTATCGCCGTGACTAATATTGCAACATCAAATGCCTCTTTCAACGATATTGAAACCACTTCACAGCCCAAAGATTGCTTTAATGTAGTAATATCTATCTCCATGCCACGCTTACGTACAACATCCATCATATTAAGCACAACAACAACATTCACCCCTAATTCTCTAAGTTGTGTTGTTAAATAAAGTCCACGCTCCAAGGTTGAAGCATCAACAATATTAAAATACAAGTAATCTGGATTATTCAGCGCAAAATCTCTGGCAATTTGTTCGTCAAGTGAGGAATCTTTATCATCAATAGAATACACGCCTGGCAAATCAACAATTTTATACGCTTTATCTGTGATACTAAATTCACCCTCTTTACGCTCAACCGTCACACCCGGCCAGTTGCCGGTACGTTGCTTTGCCCCTGTTAAACAATTAAAAAGTGTTGTTTTTCCAGAGTTTGGGTTGCCAATCAGTGCAATGTTTGAAAACTTCATGCAATTGCCACTTTGATTAAGTGTGCCATGCTTTTGCCTACACTAATACGGGCATTACCCAGCGCCAACACCATGTCGCCACTACGGTTTCTTAAGACAGACACTTGCAGTCCAGCATTAATACCCAAACCCAAAAGTTTGATTTTTTTTGACTGCGGTAAATCAATGCTACTAATTTTACAAACACACCCAGCTTTTTGATTTGATAATACTTCCATAGTTACGCCTTACTTTTTTGTTTTTTAGACCAGTAAACAAACATTGAAACAGTAAATAGATATTGCACAATAAATTGAACCCACTCAGGTTTTGAATACCAGCCAAACAACACATGTAATGGGATACCCAATAAACCGTCTTTATGGCTAAGTATAGATCCTGAGAAATTAAACGCTTTATCGAATACAAAATAATCGGCGCTTAGCATACCATAACCTTTAAGCGCTGAAAGCCCTTCGTGTATAGAATAACCCAACAAAAATCCTGCTTGCAAAATCAAATATGCCAAGGTAATTTTAAACAGTAGTGACAAATTAACCTTAAGTATTGAATAAAAAATCAATACAGTAACGAGTAAAGCGCTGACAACACCCATACTTACCGCATCAAACGGATACTTTCCTGCAAAAGAAAAAATGGCAATTTCAGTGCCTTCGCGTGCAATAATAATTAACGCAATCCAAAAAATGGCTTTGGCAGAAATGTTTTTATCCACTTCACTTTTAATATGACCAGACATGTCGCTACCATGATTAATCATCCAAACAATAAACACCGATACCAGCAATAACGCTACAAAACTAGCGCCGCTTTCCCAAAGTTTGGTCAACGTCGAAACGCCACCCAAATATTGCGCAAATGTATTCAACAATAAGCCCAATATAATCGAAATAATCACGCCAATAGCAGCACCCTGAAGTACATTAATTTTAAGTTGTGGCGCATCAGTTTTAATAATGTATTTCAAAACAATGGCAATTAACAAAAAGGCTTCTAAACCCTCTCTAAAACCCATAATAAAACTTGGAAATTGAATCACTTTCTGCTCCTAATTATGTTGGTATTTTTTTAAAATTCATACACCAATTTAACTGAAGTTATGCGTTTTGCATTCTTCTTTTTATTGTTTTCCATAGTTAGCGTTGCGCCTTCATCAAGTACATAAGAAACACCATAAGCATTTGTCTTTGTGTCGTCTTTTGTGCCATTTGTTGTTGTGCCTTTATTCTGACTTACAGCAAATGTCCAATCACCTATTGTGTGATTTAACTCTACTTGGGTTAATTGTCCGTCTTCTTCAGCGGCAGTGTCTGCATCAACTTTAATTTGCTCAATAATAACCGTTGAATGACCAAATGTTGCTTGTGCGTGAATTGCCACACCCTTGTTGTTAATTGTATCGGTTGCACCACCAGAAGTATCTGCTGCTGCATCACGGATACTATCAATACCAAAGGCAAAATTATCTGCTTCATAAGCAATAGACAGTCCATTATTTTTAGAATTGCCAGACCATGCAGAAAGCGTAACACCATTTATTTTAGTTGCAAGCATTACACCCTTAACACCGCTAGTATCACCAATGCCCTTACCTGCAGAATCCGAAACCAAAGCAGATTCATAAACACCAAAAGGTGCGCCAAATTTACCCAGAGTAAAACTAATGCCTTTAATGTCACCGTTTAAAGTGGCCCCATCAACCAGTCCACTGGTTGGCAAATCACCATTTGCATCAGCCTCTGACTTTAAAATAAGGTTTGCATTCAAACTTTCGCTAAGATTAGCAACAATACCCAATTCTACTGTATCGACCAAAGTTTCGCCCGCAGTTCTATCCTTTTGGTAGCTCGCTTCAATAGCGCCACTAAATTCAAATTTCTCTTTATTTTCTTTCTCTGTTTCTGCCACTGTATTAACCGACATACCTAAAGCCAATATACTTAGCGCTATTGCGTTGTTGTTTTTCATCACATCCTTGTTGTTTACGTTTAAAAGTTAAATATTTTTTTGTTATAGTAAATGATAACCATTATCATTTACATTGTCAAGTATAATTTCATCAAAATATAATAATATTTTGATATGTTCACTATTTATAAGTAAATAACATAAAATAACTGGCATTATGAATGCACTAAATCGAAAACAAGCCACACAAAAAGTGACTATTGTCGGCGCAATTGTTGACTTTGTGCTGGCTGTTTTTAAAACTGTTGCGGGTGTACTTGGTAATTCTGGTGCGTTAATTGCCGATGGCATTCACTCGTTCTCAGATTTGTTCACTGATGGCGTTGTCCTCTATGCTGCCAAACATTCTGGAGAAGAAGCCGACGAAGAGCACCCTTATGGTCATGAGCGCTTTGAGACTGTTGCCACCTTAGGTTTGGCAATTATTTTAGCGCTTATTGCTATTGGCATTGTTATTGATGCTTTTGAGCGTTTAAACAACCCAAGCAATCTTTCACACAGCACGCTGCTTTTAAGTGTCACTGTCTTATCCATTCTTTCTAAAGAGGCGATATATTGGTACACACTCAAAGTCGCCAAAATCTACAAATCAGACATGCTTAAAGCAAACGCTTGGCACTCTCGCTCAGATGCCCTGTCTTCTGTTGTTGTGCTTATAGGCATCATAGGCAGTTTAAACGGCTATCTGTATTTAGATGGTATTGCCGCTGTGGTGGTTGGCTTGATGATTCTCTATATCGCCTGGGAGTTAGGGACGGGGGCTACCAAAGAGTTGGTGGATACTTCAATAGATGCTAAGCAAGTTAACAAACTCAAAAATGCCATTGGTATGATTAGTGGTGTACACAGCGTACACTCATTACGCACACGTAAAATTGGTAGCGCTATTTCAGCCGATGTACACGTACAAGTTGACCCTTTTTTAAGTGTGAGTGAGGGGCATATTATTAGTGTTAGCGTTGAGCGCATTGCTAAAGACTGCTTAAAGGGTTTGTCCGATGTGACTGTGCATATCGACCCAGAAGACGATGAAATGCACAAACCTTACGAACGTCTACCCGAACGCGCAGAAGCACTTGGTATCCTTAACAAAGCATTATTTAGCAGTGAATGTGATGGCGAGATTGAGCGCATACAACTACACTATTTGGACGGCAAAATTCATGTCGATTTCTTTTTGCCAATCAGTTGCTTATCTGCCAAACAAAGCCGCGATGACATCGCCGCTCAACTCACCAAAGTCATTAGTAAGCTGCCTCAATTTGGTGATATCAAAGTGTATTTCAGCTAATACTACACAAAACAAGTCATTTGGTTTATTAAGAACACGAAGATACATAAAACCTATGTAACTGAGCATTCTTAATATTTAACGCAGTAGAAATGAAAAAGACGAAGCAAAAAATCAAATAGAATGGTAGGCGTGACAAATTGCCCCTGCCAACGCATCCGCCGCATCCTCTTGTGGTGCTTTACTCAATTTTAAAGACTCACACACCATATAACTGACTTGCGCTTTAGCAGCATGCCCTTTACCAACCACAGCCTTTTTAATTTGGTTGGGGCTATACTCCACCATGGCAATACCACGTGAACCGACCGCCGAGATAATTGCACCACGTGCATGACCCAATTTAATAGCAGCATCTGGATTGGGGCGATCGGGGCGCATAAAGGCACGTTCAATCACCACAACATCAGGCTGATGTTTAATAACAATCTCGCTAACACCTTCAAAAATAGTGGTGATACGCTCGGTTAATTCCCCCTTGGTACGAATACAGCCACTGGTAAGATAGTTGAATTTAAGTTTTTCAGCGTCAATTAAGCCAAAACCTGTTATCCTTGAACCGGGGTCAATCCCTAAAATTTTCATGTAACCATTTTATCAAGTGTTGATATAATAGTGCCTTTTAATTTATAGGTAAATATCATGGCAGTATTAGAACTCAACAAAGATAACTTTGATGAAACGATCCAAAATAATGACATTGTTATTCTAGATTTTTGGGCGCCGTGGTGTGGTCCTTGTAAACAATTTGCACCGACTTATGATGAAATTTCTAACAAAGTTGAAGGCGTTGTTTTTGCAAAAGTTAATACTGAAGATGAACAAGAATTAGCGGGTCATTTTCAAATTCGTTCAATCCCAACTTTGATGATTTTTAGAGAGAAAATTGCTATTTTCTCTCAACCTGGTGCAATGGCAGGTGCTGACTTAGAAGCGGTTATTAAAAAAGCACAAGAATTGGATATGGAAAAAGTCCACGCAGAAGTCGCCAAACAACAAGCAGAAAACAAATAACAAACCCTTTATAAGCGGTGTTACCTTTTTTTAGCTACCATTTTCTAGGCCCGGCCTAACTAGGCCGGGCCTAGGATTTTAAACATTGGTAAAAATCTTTATCAAATCCAACATTGATGTTGTCTTTTGTTACTAAAACAGGGCGTTTAATCAGTGTTGGGTTTTTTAATACCAGCGCCAAGCTTAGGTTTTGTTTTTCTTTATCGCTAAGTTGTCTGTAAGTGGTAGAGCGTTTATTAATCAATTTATCCCAGCCTACACCATCAACAAAACTTTGCAAAGTTTGGATATCAATGGGGGTTTGACGAAAATCAACAAACTCAAAATCAACCCCTTGTACGTTTAAAAACTTCTGCGCTTTTTTAACTGTATCGCAATTTTTGATGCCGTACATTTTTATCATTTTTTTATCGCTCCAAGGGAGGTTTGTTTGCTTTTTCACGTAGCCAATTAATGGCTTGAAACGTTGCGTCATTGCGAATGAGTTTTAACTCTAACTGACGCTTACCTGGAAACTCCATTAAAGACAAACCCAATAAAATAGAGATAATGCCCTGACCTGGGGTAACCAACATAATCACCCCAGCCAACAGCAACAAAAACCCAAATAGGTTTCTAATGAGGGTGATGAAAAAATGATGGTTATTCTCACAATGCACATCGTTGCTAAAGTAATCCACGGGAATTTTGCCTAATAACCACGGCATCGCCAAAAGACTAACAACAAAAACAAGACCTGAAACAATGCCTATGGTGATCAGTATGTCTTCATACTCAGCAAATAAATTGTTAATAAAATCTAGCATTCTAATAAGAAAGTGACAGGTCCATCATTAGTGAGCGATACTTGCATATCAGCGCCAAAAACACCACTGGCAACGCTTGGGTGGATGTGTTGAATTTGCGTCAGAAAATAGTCATACAGCGCTTCTGCCAAAACAGGCGATTTTGCTGTAGAAAAACCCGCACGTGTGCCTGATTGGGTATCCGCCGCTAAAGTAAATTGGGAAACCACAAGCACCTCGCCTTTAATATCGGTAACGGATAAATTCATTTTTTCTTGTTCATCGGCAAACACTCGGTAAGCCAATAACTTTTTAATCATCTTATCAACTTGCGGTTTCTCATCATGTTTTTCAAAACCTAAAAACACCAATAAACCTTGCTTGATAGCCCCTGTAACCTCACCCTCTACTTCAACTTTGGCATCAGAAACACGTTGAATTAAAGCTTTCATATGGTGTTCTTTTTACTTAGACAAATAAGCAATATCAGCAATCTGTAAAAATAACGCCCTAATGCGGTCAATTGAGTTTAACCTCAATCTTCTTAAATCTGCATTTTCATCGTTCACCATCACATTATCAAAGAACGCATCAATTACCGGCTTAAGGCTCAAAAATGCTTTTATCATCGCTGGGTAGTCTTGATTGATTTCTATTTTTGCAAGTGCCTGATGTAAATCTTTATCAAACGCACTGGCATTATTGAGTAATCCGTCAAATTCAACTGAATTGATTTCTCTTTCTGTTTTGTTTGTATCTTTAAGTATATTTTTAATGCGTTTATTGGCTTCAATCAAACTGTTGGCGTTTTCATCTTGCATAAACTCATGCACTGCCTCAATGCGCAAATGGTAGTCATAAACTGAGTTTGAAAGCCCTTCTACTTGGTTTTTTCGTGTTGCTAATACCGCCCCTACCACCGCTTTATCAATGCCTTTTTCCTGATAATAAGCATCTAATCGCTCTAAGATAAATTCAATCAGTTCTTGGCTGTTAATTTCAAAATCAAACTTCTTGGCTGATTCTGTTACTAATATTGCAATGCTCAACTCAAGCTTTGATTCAATCATCATGCGTAACAAGCCCAGTGCCGCACGTTTAAGTGCATAAGGGTCTTTTGAGCCCGTTGGTTTGTGTCCAATACCATAAATCCCGACAATACTATCGACCTTATCGGCAATGGCAACACACAAACCCTCTTTTGTAGAGGGCAATATATCGCCTGAAAATCTTGGGTGATAGTGCTCACTAATTGCTGTTGCAACAGCAGTATTTTCGCCATCATTCAACGCATAATAACCGCCCATCACGCCTTGTAAATCGGCAAACTCACCCACCATATCAGTCACTAAATCTGCTTTACAAAGTAACCCTGCTTGTTTGGCATCTTTGCTATTAGCACCAATAGCATCGGCAATATAACCCGATAACACCTCAATGCGTCTGGCTTTATCACCCATGGAACCCAGTTTGTCCATAAACAACACATTGTCTAATTTTGGGATTCTAGAACTTAAAGTTGCTGATTTATCCTGCTCCCAAAAAAATTCTGAATCACTGAGACGCGGGCGAATAACACGCTCGTTGCCATCAATAATAACGGATAAATCGCTAGACTCAATATTTGCCACAGAAATAAACGCAGGCAATAATTTACCCTCACTATCTACCATGTGAAAATATTTTTGATGTGATTTCATCGCAGAAATCAAGGCTTCTTCTGGCACTTGTAAAAATCGTTCGTCAAACGCACCTGAAAAGGCACGTGGATATTCAACCAAAGCACACACCTCATCAAGCAAGGATTCGTCAATCACAGCTGTTGCCTTGTTTTCGCTCGCTACTTGCATGACTTGATTGCGGATGGTTTCTTTACGAGTCTCAAAATCTGCTTGAATTTGTGCCTTGTCAAGTAAGGTTTGCTGATAATCTTTAGCCTGATTAATAATAAATGTTTGCTCGCCAGTAAAACGCATACCCCGAGTGCTGTTACCACTATCAAGCCCCATAATCGTAGCTTTAACTGTCTCACTACCCAATAGCATCACCAACCAATGCACAGGACGCACAAAACTAAAGTCTAAATCACCCCAACGCATTGCACGTGTAATAGGAATCTTCTTAATCGCGCTGTCTACAACTTCTGGCAACAAGTCCTGTGCTTTTTTGCCTTTTTTCTCTTGGCTAAAGAAATAATAATCCACACCAGCTAAAGGCTTTTTTTCTAAAGCATCTTTGGTGACACCGCAAGATTTTGCAAAACCTGCAAGCGCTTGCTCAGGCGCACCGACTGCTGGGCCTTTGCGCTCGATCATTTGATCTTCTTGTTGTAATTGCAAATCACTAACCAAAACTGCCAAGCGTCTCGGTGTGGCAAAAGCAACCACCTTGTTAAAAGATAAATTCAACGACTCCAGTTGCTTGCTTAAATTGCCACTTAGTGAATTTGACAATTGTTTTAACAACTTAGGTGGCAACTCTTCAGTGCCGAGTTCTAATAAAAAATCTTGTGTGTTCATAACTTGAGCCCTTTGCATAAATAGGAATAATTAGAGAAGTTCAATGCTTGCCGCTCTGTGTGCAATAGCACTGCTTTCAGTCTTATTGGTAGTTTTCTTAAATCCAGTCCTAGCAGGGCTAAGGCAGGGTTTAAAAAACTGCCAAGTTGGTGAGCAGTGGGTTTTTTATGATTGTTCATATTTATGTAAAGTTCTCAACTTAAAAAACCTTTATTTAACGACTTGAAATCTTAATTTTCCATCTTTTAAATCAATCATCACCGAGTGCCCTTTTAACTTACTTGGTGTTACTTCAAACTGCTTATAGACACCTGCAATAGAAATCAACTGGGCATTAAAATCGTGAATAAAAATGGTTGCCTTTTCATTGCCATCAACGCCTGCAAATATCTTACCACTCACTTTTCTATAAGCAGAAACCCCGCCGTGCGATATCGCCTCAGCATCGGCTTTCATGCCACCCAATAAAACCAAGTCGCTGTCTTTGGCAAACACTTGCTCTGAGGTGTCAACCTCGTTAATAATAATTTTAGGTAAACGGTGTTCTTGGTTTTGGGTTTCTTTGGGTGCTGGCACAGACTTTGCTTGCTCAGGCGCTTTTTCTTCTACAATAGCAATTGGCTTATCAAAGACTGCCAAACCTGCAAATCTGGCAAAATCAATCAACTCTTGCACCTCTGAACGAATCCCAATTGCCACCATGTTGTGTTGCGTTAGTATTTCTATTAATACCGCCAATTCATTAGCCTGAAAATGTTTGTTGCCAATCTCTAAGATAATCGGTGCATACTGAATTTTGTTGTTATCAATTTCTACTAGATTAGCAATTTCATCAGCAAGTTCTTTGGCGTTTTTACTTAACACTTTAAGCGTATAAAGCATTTCTCCTTGTAATTGCGCTTCAAGCAAGTTAGTTTCCATTAATCCCTCCAACTCTGCGTACAATCTAAAAAATGCCAAACGCGCTTCATACCTGTTTCGCCACTCAACATTAACTCCAAAGGCGCTTTATGTTTAAACTTTTTTACCCCTCTTTTCAACCAGATTGCCGCATAATCGCGATTGGTCGGATAGGTTGTACCTAAAGACTCATAAATACCTAAAATCATCTGTGCGCGGTTAGCGGTAGAGGCGTTAAAATCAAAAGACTTATCGCCTCTTCTATATAAATACAAATGTCTTGGCTTGAGTGATTGTAAGTCCAATAACTCAATTTGCTCTTGGTCTGCCAACTGCCAGTTCTCCATGATTTGCATCAAGTCAAAGGTTAATTGGTTTTTTTGCGCTTCAGTCATAATTACTCATTAACTTTAAATATAAATTTTATATTAGGATCAAATATACTAGCATCCGGCGGCGCTGGCAGTGGTGAAGCTTTGTTTACCGCCCTTCTAATTGAGTTCACAAAAGAAGCTTTTTTACTTTTTTCTACATTACAAGTACTAACTGCAACTTTCTGCACATTACCACCTTTATCCTGCACAATATCCACCACACAACTCCAATCATTTTCTGCGTCACCATAACGCCATTGACGATGAACCTTAGAAGCAATTTGAGCGATATAGTTTACCTTAAGTTCGTCCAAAATTCTTTGCTGCTCGGCTTTTATTTTTTGTGCAGCCTTTAACTCAGCCGCCTTGGCTAACGCCCGCTTTTTTTGCTCTTCTTTGAATTTTTTAGCCTCAACTTTGCGCTGTTTTTCAATCGCTTGTTTTTTCTTTTCTGCGGCTTTGGCTTTCTGCTCGGCTATTTTTCTGTTCTTTTCAGCTAAAGCTTTGGCTTCTTTCTCTTTTTTTGCCTTGGCTTTTAATTTATTAATTTTTCGTTGTTTTTGATAACGCTGATCCTCCAACTCTCTTAAGCGTCTTTTTTTACGTTTGATTTTTTGTTGTTTTATTCTTCTGGCTTCATCTAACGCTTCTTTGGAAATAATATATTGGTTAAGTTTTATGGTTTTTTTAACTTTTCTATCATTAGTATTAAGTGTTTTTGTACGGACACTCTGTTGTTTAATTTCAACAAATTTCTCACTTGTATTGTTCTTTTTTAATAATATTTGCTGTTTTTTTTCTTCTGGTTCTTGTTCCCATAACAAGACAACAAGCAAGAGCAAATGAAATGCTATCGATAAACCAAAAGCAACAGAATTGTCTTTGATAATTTTAGGTGTCTTTCCTTTTAAATAACCCAAATTCACTTTCCAATTACCCCTATTTTGTCAATATTGGTATTTCTTTGTATGAATGTTGCTATATCAAAATATTTTTCGACCCTGACATCTTTATCTGGCTTAATTAAAACTTTGACTTTTACATCTTTATTAACCTTATCTTCTTCCTCAATTTCTACAATAATTTGCTCCAAAGTAGCTGGAGATTTTGACTCACCAATATAAAAATAGCCATTTTTATCTATTGAAACAATCACAGGGTCGTTTTCTACCAACTCTTCCATAAGCACATCTTTATCTAATGGGGTTAAATCTACTTCAATACCTTGCTCAAGAATCGGCGTAGTCATCATAAAAATCACCAACAACACCAACATCACATCAATATAAGGCACGATGTTGATATTGGCATCAGTATTTGCTCTAGTGCGTTTTGGTAAGCTTATCATGGCTCTAAAATGCACTCATCGTTGAAAAATAACAAACGTCTTCTCAACAAAGGCATTGTATTGATTAGCAACATCATTAATTTGTGTAGAAAAACGATTATATGCAATGGTTGCTGGAATAGCGGCAAACAAACCAAAAGCCGTAGCAATTAACGCCTCGGCAATACCAGGGGCAACCACAGCAATACTGGCCTGCTTAACCGACGCCAAACCAATAAAAGAGTGCATAATGCCCCATACCGTGCCAAACAAGCCAATATACGGGCTTGAAGAAGCAATCACTGCCAAAATACTCAAATTATTCTCTAACTGTTCAACCTCGCTATTTGCTGTGGTATTCATCATACGATACGCACGCTCGGCACTGCCTTGCTTATCCTCTGATTTCAAACGGGTAAACTCACCATAACCCGAAACAAAAATACCCGACATCGCCCCACTACTGGGCAACTGAGACTGTAATTCATCCAGTGTTTTGTCGGCTGAAAAACAGTGAGAAAAACTTTCAATATCGTCTTTAGAATCCAGTAAAGTTTTCTTTTTTGACAAGATAATAGTCCAAGAATAAATACTCATCACCACCAAAATCAGCATCACAAAAGAGACAACAAAATCAGCCTGAACAATCAAACCTAAAATACTAATACTGTTGTCAGCCACATCGTTGGTGTTATTAATGATGGTAATATTATCCATTTATTTTCTCCTTTATCTCCAGTGGAATAGCACAAGGTTTAAAACTATCAGCATGCAAACATGCAATACTGACTTGCGCCTCAAATAATACTTGATTTTGCCCTGAATGCGTTATTTTCTGCGTAAAAACCAAACTGGCGTGTGCGCTTTTTTCAAGGAAAGTTTGCACACGCAGTAAATCATTAAACCTTGCTGGTGCATGATACTTCGCATTCAGTGTGTGCACAGCAAAAATTGCATGATGCTTAGCAATAATTTCATCCTGCTCAAACCCCAAATCACGCAAATACTCACTACGCCCTCTTTCAATAAACTTCAGATAATTGGCATAATACACCACACCACCGTTGTCGGTATCTTCGTAATACACCCTAACATTTATTTCTTTCATAAAAACTTAATCAAGCCTTGCTTGATATCAAGCAAGGCTTGATTGTTGATTAAAACTCAAAATCTCCAGAATTTAAAACAATATCTTTGTTGTTTGCAAACGACATTGATGCTTGTTTAATATACTCTTTATAACTGTCTAAACCGCCAGATTCTTGAATAATTGCATTAATTTCAATTTGTTCGCAAATACCCGTCTCAAAACTTGCGCCTAAATATTCAGGCAAACTTGATTTAACCAGATTTTTTTCAGGGTTTATTTTATGGTGTTTATAATTCAAATTAACATACGCAGATAATGTTGGCAACGCAAAATCCCCATCCAAGTGCTTAGCTTTAAATTTTCCCTGAAACAAACTACCGCTACGCTTTTCTTGTTGATTAAAATACCTTGTATACGAGGTACCCAACCTTTGCATAAACTGAGAAATACCCTGCTCAACATTTTGTTTCAATAGCAAATGAAAATGATTGGGCAACAAACAATAAGCCACAATACTTACCAACTTTTCTGCATCCATACTGGGTGAACCATATTTAGAATTTCTAATATTCCTAGCCAAAATACTGCTGTCAGTGGTATTCAAATCAGACAACTTATGAAAGAAAAAATCTTGTTGATTTTTATTTGCAAAAATAGTACGTTTATCTACACCACGATTAAACACATGGTAATACTCGCCATTCGTAAAAGTCAATTTTCTTATTCCCATGTTTTTAAATATACCACTCTTTACCCCAACAATCAAGCCTTGCTTGATATCAAGCAAGGCTTGATTGTTGGGAGACGAAAAAAAACCCAGCCTTAAACAAGACTGGGTTTTTTAGCTATTAAACTTAAAATCTAAGACTTTAAGTTTAGGCTTTTAACTAAGATTAGAATTTAACGTCAAATCTAATACCTTTGTTAGT
>ERZ1048686.709-NODE-709-length-30453-cov-12.286269_pt1 | contig 30453 bp, 19 predicted proteins | sample MGYA00383099_ERZ1048686 | MGnify/ENA primary metagenome ERZ1048686 (study PRJEB29581, sample SAMEA5548369) | metagenome | biome: marine; feature: coastal; material: water | depth 25 m | study: Short-term variability in the microbial, nano- and picoplankton... | reverse complement strand
ATGACTGGATGGAGAATTGGATATATAGGAGCTCCAACCTGGATTGCCAGAGCCTGTAATAAAATGCAAGGTCAAATCACAAGTGGAGCAAATTGTATTGCACAACAAGCCACTATAACAGCTTTAGAAAGTTCTCCAGAAAAAATAAAATATATGATCGACGCTTTTAAAGAGCGAAGAAAATTAATACTAAACCTAATTGCAGAAATTCCTGGTTTTAAAACCAATACACCTCAGGGCGCATTCTATGTTTTTCCTGACATATCTTATTATTTTGGAAAAAATATAAAAGGAACTCTTATTAATACGGCCTCAGATTTCTCAATGTATCTTCTAGAAAAAGCGAATGTTGCAACTGTAACAGGAGAAGCTTTTGGAAATCCTAATTGTATACGAATCTCTTATGCTGCCTCAGAAGAAGCTATCAGTGAGGCATGTAAAAGAATTAAGGAAGTTTTAATTTAATTGATAACATAAAGAAATCGAGTTATCTATTTCTCCAAAAATAAGGGGTTAGCAATATTAAAACTGTAAATATTTCTAATCTTCCAATTAACATTAATAAGGCAGACCACCATTTTGCGGCATTAGATAAGCTTGCATAATTGTATCCAGGCCCGAGATCTCCGAGGGCAGGACCAACATTGCCAAGGCTCGATACAGCACCACCTAATGCTGTTTGAAAATCTAATCCCAAAAGCGAAAAAACTAAAACACCAACAATAAATGACAATAAATATAAAATAAAGAAACCTAGAATATTAAAGACTATTGGTTGACGAACCGCCTTTGTATTATATCTTACCGGCAAAATAGCTCTTGGATGGAGCGTTCTTCTAAATTCAGTCCATCCATTTTTTATCAATATAATATGTCTTACAATTTTTACTCCACCAGATGTTGATCCAGCTGATCCACCAAGAAACATTAATCCAAAAAAGAAAACAGTTAAAAAAGGAGTCCATAGCGTATAATCGGCACTAACAAAACCCGTCGTAGTAATGATAGCAATAATTTGAAAGGCACTATGTCTAAAACTACTTTCAAATTTACCCCATACCATTGGATGACTAAAAGATGAACGAGATATATCAGCTTGAAAATAGATCATTATTGAAGCCATAATAGTGAAAATCACAATTGAAAAAATATAAAATTTAAACTCTTCGTCCTTCAATATTTTACTAAATCTCGTTTTAAAGGCAAAATAACTTAAAACGAAGTTCGTCCCCGCCAAAAACATAAATAAAATAATGATATACTGAATCATTGGCTGATCGTTCCAAAAGGCAATGCTTGAATTCTTCGTAGAAAAACCTCCAGTACTTAATGTGCTTAAAGAGTGATTAACTGCATCGAATAAGCTCATTCCTGCAATTTTCAACAAAATTGTTTCTGCCAACGTATAACCCACATATATCAACCATAATCTTTTTGCAGTATCTGTAATTCTTGGATGTAATTTATCATTACTTGGGCCAGGAGCCTCAGCAGCAAAAAGTTCCATTCCTCCAATTCCCAATAAAGGAAGAATAGCTATTGCCAGAACAATAATACCCATACCCCCTATCCAATGAGTTATACTTCTCCAAAACAAAACACCTTTCGGAATAATTTCGATATCATTTAAAATTGAAGCTCCTGTTGTGGTATATCCACTCATCGTTTCAAAAAATGCATCCGTAAAGCTTGGAATAGAATCTGTAAAAAGGTATGGAAGAGTACCCGCCAAAGACATAAAAATCCAACCGAAAGCTACAATCACGTAACCATCTCTTTTTTGAATTTCTTTTCGCCTATTTCGAGTTAGAAGCATCAGAATTAGGCCTATTAATAATGTTACTAAACCCGCCTCTAACATTTCTTTTTCAACTCCATCTTTATAGTAAAAACTGACGAGGGTTGCTAAAAGCATAAAACCACCATTTACCATAATAAGTAAACCCATCAGATGGAAAATAATTTTAAAATTCAATTTAACCAATGAACTCATCAAACAAATAATTTTTCTACCTTCTTTATAGACTGAGGAAGACAACAAACGACCACTCTATCTCCTGCAATAATATTGAAATCTCCAAGTGCAATCATACCCTCACCATCTCTTATTATTCCTCCAATAATTGCAGATCGAGGAAAATCTATTTTCTTTATTAATTTATTACAAACAACTGAATTAGAAGTAACTAAAAACTCCAGGATTTCAGCGTTCATATTATTGAGTTTGGTCATTGCAACTATTTCTCCCTTTCTTATATAACGAAAAATATTGTTGGCAGCCAATAGCTTTTTATTAATCAATGTATCAATTCCTATAGAATGAGATAATTGAAAGTAATCCATGTTTTCTACCAATGCTATAGTCTTTTTGACACCTTTAGATTTAGCGACCAAACAAGACATAATATTAGTTTCACTGTTGCCAGTTACTGCAATAAATGCGTCCATATCACAAATTTGCTCTTCATCAAGTAAATCAACATCTCTTCCATCACCCTGAATCACAAGGCAATCGGGAATAGCGTCAGCCACTTCAAAAGCTTTGTCCTTACTTTTTTCTACTAATTTTATATTGAAACCATGAGTACAAAGATCACGAGCTGTTTTTGATCCTATATTACTAGCGCCTAGGATCATTACATTTTTAATTTCAATTCTAACTTTTCGAGTCAATTTATAAATCTCGTCGATTCCCTTTTGAGTGGTGGTAAAATAAACTTGATCTCCCTCTTTAAATTGAGTGTCTCCCCTTGGTATTAGGGTATATTGAGTTGCATATCGCTGTATGGCGATTGGCATATATTCTAAATTTGGATATAATTCAGCTACTTCTTGAACTGTTTTCCCGACAAATGCGGTAGTTCTTGAAAGAATTAGACCTATCATCAAAAGCGCTCCATCCTCAAACTCAAATGTATCGTTAAATGCGCTTTGATTTAACAATAGTTCAATTTCTTTTGCCGCAAGTGATTCTGGAGAAATTAATTCGTCAATACCTATTTTCTCAAATCCAACTTCATCTTTATTATGAATAAATTCTGTATTTGAAATTCTAGCTATAGTATGTTTAACACCTAATTGCTTTGCTAAAACACAAGCTGTTATGTTGGTAGTCTCACTAGAAGTAACACTAATAAACAAATCCGCATTATTCACCTGAGCCTCTTTTAAAACTGCAACAGAAGTTGCATTACCTCTCACTACTCTTATATCCAAATGGGTACTCGCGTGTATTAAAGACTCTCTATTAACATCAATTAAGATAATATCCTGCGATTCGAAAGACAGAAGTTTGGCTAGGTGAAATCCTACTTCCCCAGATCCTGCAATAATTATTTTCATAGTAAACAAATGAGTATAAGAACTACAAATGTATAGAAATAAAATAAAACCAACTCTTTGGAAATCACAAATCTATTTTCGCTAAAACATATATACATATACTAAAAAATATGTAATTTTACAGCAGCTATGACACTAGACAAAAAAGTTACCCCATACAAAGACTCAGGTTTAAACAAAAAAGAACAAGTAGAGAAAATGTTTGATACCATTTCCGGAAACTACGATGGCTTAAATCGCCTGATTTCTTTTGGTACTGACCTGAAGTGGAGGAAAAAAGTTTTAAAACATATCATTAATCACCAACCGGAAAGCATATTAGATATAGCTACCGGAACAGGGGATTTAGCTATTAAATTTGCAGAGAAAACTAAGGCCTCTACGATTGTTGGGTTGGATTTATCGGAGGGAATGCTATCTGTTGCAAGAAAAAAAGTTAATGATACCGAATTAGAAAATAAAGTTGAATTTATCAAGGGTGATTCAGAAGCATTGCCATTTGATGAAAATAGTTTTAATGCAATAACGGTATCTTTTGGCATCAGAAACTTCGATAATTTAGAAAAAGGACTTTCAGAAATTTTCAGAGTTTTAAAACCCAATGGAGCTTTAATTATCCTCGAAACCTCTGTACCCACAAAATTTCCATTTAAACAAGGTTATCAGTTTCATTCAAAAATAATACTCCCGATTGTGGGAAAACTATTTTCAAAAGATAAAGTTGCCTACAGTTATTTGAGTAAAAGTGCGTCTGTTTTTCCTTTTGGCGATAGACTGAACAATATTTTACAAAATATTGGGTTTATAAATGTGGAAAATAAACCGCAAACTTTTGGCGTAGCTACAATTTATACAGCCACTAAATCACGATGAAGAAAACAGTTATTATTCTTGTAGTATTTCTTGTTACACAAACAGCAAACGCTCAGTTATTTGGTAAAGAAAGGATTCTGAATAGAGAAAATATTGATAAGAAAACGTTGTCCTGGGGCTATTATCTTGGTTTTAATAATTATGATTATTATTTTGACTACAAAGAACAAAATCAAGGCGACAACACCGATATTTTAGTAACTGGAGAAGTTGGTTTTAATGTTGGTTTATTGGGAAACCTCCGTATCAGTAATTACTTTGACTTAAGACTAGAACCTGGTCTGAGCTTTACCAAAAGAAATGTTGTTTTTCCGGGATTTTCAGATCCAAAGGACAACCTAAGAGAGGTTAAAGCGACCTATATTCATATACCCTTACTTTTAAAGGTATCAACAAAAAGATTAAACAACATAAAACCTTTTTTAATTGGAGGTTTTTCCACCTCTTTTAACCTGTCTAGTAACGAAAATAATCCTGAAGATAATGAAACTGGAAGATTTAGATCCACCACTAATAATTATAATTATGAGCTAGGATTTGGAATCGACATTTATCTTTATTATTTTAAATTTACTCCATCTATTCGTGGTGTTTTTGGTCTCAACGATCAATTAGTTAGAGACAAAGACCCAAACAGCGGATGGACTAGAAACATTGAAAAAATGACTTCGCGAGGAGTGTTCATCAATTTTACTATTCAGTAAGTCTTCTAAATTCACTCAATAAAATTGCGGTTGCTGCTGCAACATTTAGACTTTCTGTTTGGGGGTTTCTACCAAATTGAGGAATTCCTATTTTATGAGTTGCTAAATTTATTATAGCGTCTGAAATTCCATTTGCCTCATTTCCAACTACTATGATTGCATTTTCATGTAAACTTTCTTTATAAATATTTTTTCCTTCCATAGTTCCAGCATAGATAGGAAGATCAGATAACGTCAGATACTTTTTTACATCACAATAATTTATATGAACTCTTGATATGGATCCCATCGTAGCTTGTATAACTTTTGGATTATAACAATCCACGGTATCCAAGGAACAAATAATATTAGTTATGCTAAACCAATCAGATAAACGTATAATAGTCCCTAAATTGCCTGGATCTCTAATGGAATCTAAAACGAGGCTTAGTCCTCCTTTTTTTATTCTTTTTTGTTCTGGAATTTTAAAAATTGCTACCGAATTATTTGCGTTTTTCAAAAAACTAATTTTTGAAATTTCTTTCTTAGAAATTATTATGGGATTCACGTCTTTATAAAGCCCCTCCTCTGTCACGTATATCGAGTGTACCTTATAATTAGCTGCCAATAACTCATTGATTAGCTTTGGTCCCTCTGCAACGAATAATTTTAATTTACTTCGGAACTTTTTTTGCTGTAAGCTTGTTATTAATTTAATTTGACTTTTGCTTATCAAAATAATGTATTTTTGAACATATTAAATAAAGAAATTTGACTCAAACTTTGACAAAAATATCATTATTTTTAGGATTAATTGTATTAATTGTTTCCTGTAATGCTGTTAAACTAGTTCCTGACAATAAATATTTGCTAACCAAAAACACGATAATTGTTGATAGTGTTTCGAGTAAAGATTTTAAAACCAGAAATTTAATATACCAGCAACCCAATAAAAAAGTTTTAGGTGTTCCATTAAGTCTTTATGTTTATAACCTAGCGAAACCTCAACCAGATTCTACATTTCAAAATTGGCTTAAAGACAAACCCAATAGAGAACGAAAAATGAATAATATCTATTCAAAAAAACAAGTCGATAAGATGGCTTCTAGTTTTGTTGGTTTTAATAAATGGATTCAGAAAACTGGTGAAAAACCTACAATTATAAATCGAAAAAAATTAGAAACCAATATTCAATACATCAACAATTATTATTCAAGTTTTGGTTGGTTTAATACAGAAACCCGTTTTAAAATTGATACGCTTAAAAACAAACGTGCGGCAATTACCTATTACATTGAAAGACATAACCCCTACAAAATTGGTACGATTGAAAAAGAAATAAACTCTACAATTGTGGATTCATTGTTTGAGGGTGCTCAAAATAAATCTTTTATTGTAAAAGGAAATCAGTATTCATCCAACAATTTAAATAGGGAGCGAGAGCGTATTTCCAGAAAATTTAGAAATTCAGGCTTGTTTTATTTTGACCCAAGTTATGTTGAATTTGAAGCAGATTCAGTTAATACCGATCATCAAGTAAATATAATTTATAAAATTCCTGATCGAAAAATCAGAAAAAATGACACTGTAAGTACCGAGCCATTTAAAATTCATAAAATTAGTGAAGTACAAATCGTAACAGATTATAATTATAAAAATAGAAATGAAACTATTTCTGATTCTACTATATACAATGGATATCATCTTTACAGCTTTGATAAATTAAAGTATTTTCCAAAAGCAATAACGGATGCAATTGCCATCACTCCAGGTAAAATTTTCAAGGATTCTCAGCGAAGTTTAACTTACAATCAAATAAGCGATTTAAAAATATTTAAATATCCAAAAATATCGTACTCCGAAGACCCAAAAGACACGACAGGCACCAACCTTATAGCCAATGTATTACTAACGTCTCGCAAAAAATATTCTTTAGGTTTAGATTTTGATGCATTTACTTCTACAATTCAACAATTTGGTGTTGGTTTTAAAGCTTCATTTTCAATTAGAAATGTTTTTAAAAGAGCTGAAATACTTGAAATATCTGCAAAAGGAAGGATTGGGTCCTCCAAAGATGCTGGAAATAACAACAGTCGTTTTTTTAATAACTCAGATGTTGGGGCAGACATGAAACTCATATTTCCAAGAATTATTTTTCCTTTCAAAACAGAAAGATTCATTCCAAAATCAATGTCACCATCAACTTCAGCCACCGTTGGATTTACAAATCAAAACAACATTGGTTTAGACAGACAAAATATTAATTTAATTTACAACTATCAATGGAGGCCAAAGGCAAAAATAACCAACCATTTAGATCTGTTGAACGTTCAGTTTGTAAGAAATCTAAATCCGGAAAATTATTACAACGTATACACCAGCTCTTATAATAGCCTTAATGATATAGCTGTAGAATCAGATTATGTGTTTGATGACCCTGAAAATTCGCAACTCCAAATACCAGAGGAAACTACTGAGTTTTTGATGCAGTCCTTAGATCCGAACAATCCATTAAATCTAAATTTAGAGGAACAAGAAGAAGTTCTGAGTATTTTAGAAAGACAAAAAAGACTTACAGAAAATAACTTAATCCTCGCAATGAACTTTTCTTGGACAAAGGATACTCGAGAAAATATTAAAGATAATTCTTTTTATAGGGTTCGATGGAAAGTTGAATCCGCTGGATTAATTCTAAACGAATTTGCAAAAGCTCTAGATGCACCTAAAGATACATTAGGGAGTTACTTAATTAATGATGTTGCATATTCGCAATACATAAAAGCAGAGGTCGAATATATCAAACATTGGGATTTAAATTATCAAAACAAATTTGCATTTAGAAGTTTTGTAGGGATCGCAGTTCCTTACGGGAATAGTGAAAGTATTCCTTTTACTAGGAGTTACTTTGCCGGAGGGGGTAATGATAACAGAGGTTGGCAAGCTTATGAATTAGGGCCCGGTAGTAGTGGTGGAGTTTTAGATTTTAATGAAGCAAATTTTAAAATAACCTTAAATAATGAATATCGTTTCAAATTATTTGGTGCTTTCAATGGAGCATTATTTATAGATGCTGGAAATATTTGGAATACTCTTGATAATATTACCGAACCCGAAGAAACATTTACCAGTTTAAAAGATCTTCAAGATATCGCTATTTCGTCTGGTTTTGGTTTACGTTACGATTTTGGATTTTTTGTTTTTAGATTGGATATTGGTTTTAAAACTTATGACCCAACATACTCAAAAGAAAAAAGATGGTTTACAGATTATAATTTTGGGAATGCTGTTTATAACATAGGAATCAACTATCCATTTTAAACCATTATATTTTATTATTTTTGTAATCTAACAACAAAACTATGAGTCATTCAATTAAACCGGGTGTTGCAACCGGAAAAGAAGTTCAAAAAATACATCAATACGCTAAAAATCAAGGATTTGCTCTGCCTGCAGTTAATGTAATTGGCACCAACAGTATTAACGCTGTTTTAGAAACTGCTGCTGAGTTAAATGCTCCCGTTATTATCCAATTTTCAAATGGAGGAGCCCATTTTAATGCTGGAAAAGGGCTCTCAAACGAACATCAGAAAGCCGCAATAGCTGGTGGTATAGCAGGAGCAAAACATGTTCATGAAATGGCAAAAGCTTACGGAGCGACTGTCATTTTGCACACCGATCATTGTGCGAAAAAATTATTGCCCTGGATAGATGGATTATTAGATGCAGGCGAAAAATACTTCAAGGAAACTGGTGCACCACTTTACAGTTCTCATATGATTGATCTATCAGAAGAACCTATCGAAGAAAATATTGAAATCTGTAAAAAGTATTTAGAGAGAATGTCAAAAATAGGGATGACTTTAGAAATTGAATTAGGTATAACTGGTGGAGAAGAAGACGGGGTTGATAATAGTGATGTGGATTCTTCAAAACTTTATACACAACCAGAAGAAGTTGCTTATGCTTACGAAGAACTTTCTAAAATAAGCAATCAGTTTACTATCGCGGCCGCTTTTGGCAATGTTCATGGGGTTTATAAACCTGGTAATGTAGAATTAACTCCTATAATTCTAAAAAATTCACAGGAGTTTGTTCAAAAAAAATACGAAACCATACCTAACCCGATCGATTTTGTATTCCATGGAGGTAGTGGCTCTACCTTAGATGAAATTAGAGAAGCTATTGGATATGGGGTGATTAAGATGAATATTGATACGGATCTGCAGTTCGCTTTCTGTGAAGGAATTAGGGATTACATGACTCAAAATATTGATTATTTAAAAACACAAATCGGAAACCCTAATGGACAAGATTTACCCAACAAAAAATACTATGATCCAAGAAAATGGCTCCGTGAGGGCGAAGCTACTTTTAAGACAAGGTTAAAACAAGCTTTTGAAGATCTAAACAACGTAAATACTTTATAATTCATTTTACTACACCTAAAATGAAAGTTGCAATATTGCAATTCTAAAAATGTAAAACCTTACAAACTATGAGTTGGTTTAAAAGAACAAAAAAAGGAATTCAAACTCCTACAGAACAAAAAAAAGATGTCCCCAAAGGACTCTGGTATAAATCACCTACCGGAAAGATTGTAGATACCGAACAACTAGAGAAGAATTATTATGTAAGCCCAGAAGATGGTTACCACGTAAGAATAGGAAGTAACGAATATTTTGAAATATTATTCGATGATCACTACAAGGAATTAAATTCAAAACTTACCTCTAAAGATCCCTTAAAATTTAAGGATACAAAAAAATACACCGATCGATTAAAACAAGCCAAAGAAAAAACCAATCTTAACGATGCCGTAAGAACCGCTGTCGGAAAATCTATGGGAGAAGATATTGTTATAGCTTGTATGGATTTCAGTTTTATAGGAGGATCCATGGGAAGTGTTGTTGGAGAAAAAATTGCCAGAGCTGCTGGTTATGCTCTTAATAAGAAACTACCCTTTATGATCATTTCAAAAAGTGGAGGTGCAAGAATGATGGAGGCAGCATTGTCTTTAATGCAATTAGCGAAAACATCAGCTAAATTAGCCCAATTAGCTGAAGCAAAGATTCCCTATATCTCATTATGTACAGATCCAACCACTGGAGGTACGACCGCATCGTTCGCTATGTTGGGAGATATTAATATAAGTGAGCCTGGTGCATTGGTTGCTTTTGCTGGTCCTCGTGTGGTAAGAGATACCACTGGAAAAGAATTACCAGAAGGTTTTCAAACTGCTGAATTTCTTCAGGAACATGGATTTTTAGATTTTATATCGCATCGAAAGGATTTAAAATCAAAGATTAATCTTTATATAGATTTGATATTGAATAGACCACTTAGAGAAAAAACTGCTTAAAAAAAGCAATTATTACATCTTAATTAATAAGAAAAACAATATATTTGCCGCCTGATTATCAAAGCGGTAATCTGTACATAAAAATCATTTAAAATAATATTGGCATGTATTTATCACCTGAAGAAAAAGGAAAAATTTTCAAAAAACACGGCAAATCAAATAAAGACACGGGTTCTGCTGAAGGACAAATCGCACTATTTACTTACAGAATTGACCATTTAACGAAGCACTTAAAACAAAATCATAAAGATTTTAATACAGAGCGCTCACTGGTAAAATTAGTAGGTAAAAGAAGATCTCTTTTAAACTATCTTATGAAAAAAGATATTTTGAGATACCGTGCAATTGTGAAAGATTTAAATTTACGTAAGTAATATATGGGAGCCTTGTGCTCCCTTTTTATTTTCTGATGATTTTTTCATTAGAATTTTCTTTTTTAGAGAAAAAAAACTCATAGAGTTTAAACAGAAAAGCTATAGCAAGTTTTTCATTGGTCAACTACACACAACACAACAACTGTATTCGTAAAGTCGAATATTGACCATTGTTAACTGCTCTACTAAAGTAGAGCACAATTAAAAATTATGATTCCAAAAACATTTAGAGAGGTCATTGACCTCGGTGATGGTAGAGAAATATCTATCGAAACCGGAAAATTAGCAAAACAAGCGCATGGTAGCGTCGTAGTACAATCAGGAAAGTGCATGATGTTATGTACCGTTGTATCCAATTACAAACAAAGTCCTGTAGACTTTTTACCATTAACGGTAGATTACAGAGAAAAATTTGCAGCGGCTGGTCGTTATCCAGGCGGATTCTTTAAAAGAGAAGCGAGGCCTAGTGATGGTGAAGTATTAACGATGCGTTTAGTAGATCGTGTTTTACGTCCATTATTTCCTAAAGACTATCATTCAGAAGTACAAGTAATGATTCAATTAATGTCTCATGACGAGAACGTAATGCCAGATGCAATGGCAGGTTTAGCAGCATCAGCGGCTATTCAATTATCCGATTTCCCTTTTGAATGTGCTATCTCTGAAGCAAGAGTGGGACGTGTAAATGGTGAATTCGTTATCAATCCAACCAGAGCTCAATTGGCAGAATCTGATATCGATATGATGATCGGTGCGTCCGCTGATTCTGTAATGATGGTAGAAGGTGAAATGGATGAAATTTCTGAGGAAGAAATGGCTGATGCTATTAAGTTTGCTCACGAAGCCATTAAAATACAATGTGCAGCTCAAGTGCGTTTGGCTGAAGCGTTCGGAAAAAAAGAAGTGCGCGAGTACGAAGGAGAACGAGAAGACGTTGACCTAGAGAAAAAAGTATACGATATGGCTTACGATAAAGTTTATGCTATTGCGAAAGCAGGTTCTTCTAAAAAGGAGCGTGGTATGGCTTTCTCTGAAATTAAAGAAGAAATTAAAGCAACTTTTTCAGAAGAAGAGTTGGAGGATTTTGGCGATTTAGTATCAAAATATTATTCAAAAGCTGAAAAAGCTGCCATCAGAAACCTAACCTTAGATGAAGGTTTACGATTAGATGGGCGTAAAACAGACGAAATAAGACCTATCTGGTGTGAAGTTGATTACTTACCCTCTACGCATGGCTCTTCTGTCTTTACTCGTGGAGAAACACAAGCACTAGCAACCGTTACTTTAGGAACTTCTAGAGATGCTAACAAAATTGATATGCCGTCGTTTGAAGGCGAAGAAAATTTCTACTTACATTATAATTTCCCTCCTTTTTGTACTGGGGAAGCTAGACCCTTAAGAGGTACTTCTAGAAGGGAAGTAGGACATGGTAATTTAGCTCAGCGTGGTTTAAAAGGAATGATCCCTGAGGATTGTCCATATACAGTTCGAGTGGTGTCTGAAGTTTTAGAATCAAACGGTTCTTCTTCTATGGCAACTGTTTGTGCAGGTACTATGGCACTTATGGACGCAGGAGTACAAATGACAAGACCTGTTTCTGGTATAGCTATGGGATTAATATCGGACGCTGATTCAGGAAAGTATGCTGTATTATCCGATATATTAGGTGATGAAGATCACTTAGGAGATATGGATTTTAAAGTAACAGGTACTGCTGAAGGTATTACGGCTTGTCAAATGGATATCAAAGTTAAAGGATTGTCTTATGAAATTTTAGTGAATGCCCTACAACAAGCACGTGACGGTCGTTTACATATATTAAGCAAATTGACAGATACAATTGCTGCTCCAGCTGAAAGCGTAAAAGAACATGCGCCAACAATGGTGACTCGAAGAATTCCTAACGAATTTATCGGTGCTTTAATTGGTCCCGGTGGTAAAGTAATTCAAGAGATGCAGAAAGAAACTGAAACGACCATTGTCATCAACGAGGATCCTGTAACGGAAGAGGGTATTGTTGAGATTTTAGGAGTGGGGAGTACTGGAATTGATGCTGTTATGGCAAAAATAGATTCTTTATTGTTCAAACCTGAAGTGGGAAGTGTTTATGAGGTTAAAGTAATCAAAATGCTTGATTTTGGCGCTGTTGTCGAATACATGGAAGCTCCAGGAAACGAAGTATTATTACATGTTTCTGAATTGGCTTGGGAACGTACTGAAAACGTCTCTGATGTCGTTAACATGGGTGACGTTTTTGATGTTAAATATTTTGGTGTTGACAAACGAACCCGAAAAGAGAAAGTTTCTCGTAAAGCAATTTTACCAAAACCTGAGGGATTCGTAGAACGTCCTCCTCGCGATCGTAACGACAGAGGTAGAGACAATCGAAATAGAGATAATAGAAACAGAGGTAACAATCGAAACAGAGATTAGTACCTATATGACTAGACTTTAAAAACCTCCTATATGGAGGTTTTTTTATAGGGTCATTTTAAAATAAATAAGAAAAAAGACAACCTTTTGTAACTTTTCGCATCTCAATTACGTATAATACAATAGGCAATAAAAAACACATCAAATGAGACAACTAAAAATTACCAAGCAGGTTACCAATCGTGAAACCGCTTCCTTAGACAAATACTTACAAGAAATTGGAAAAGTCGATTTAATTACTGCAGACGAAGAAGTGGAATTAGCACAGCGTATTAAAGCAGGAGATCAAATTGCTTTAGAGAAGCTGACGAAAGCCAATTTACGATTTGTTGTTTCAGTAGCTAAACAATACCAAAATCAAGGTTTGACCCTACCAGATTTAATAAATGAAGGTAATTTAGGACTTATTAAAGCAGCGCAACGTTTTGATGAAACACGTGGTTTTAAATTTATTTCTTACGCCGTTTGGTGGATTCGTCAGTCTATTCTTCAAGCATTAGCAGAGCAATCTCGTATTGTTCGACTTCCTTTAAATAAAATTGGAAGTATCAATAAAATAAATAAAATGTTTGCTTACTTAGAGCAAGCCCACGAGCGTCCTCCTTCTGCCGAAGAAATAGCAAAAGAGTTGGATATGACTATAAACGACGTTAAAGAATCTATGAAAAATTCTGGACGACACGTATCAATGGATGCTCCCTTAGTAGAAGGAGAAGACTCAAATTTGTATGATGTGTTACGAAGTGGAGAATCTCCTAACCCAGACCGAAGTCTTCTTCACGAATCATTGAGAACCGAAATTGAAAGAGCTTTAGAAACCTTAACACCTCGAGAAGCCGACGTTGTTCGACTGTATTTTGGATTGGGAGACCAACATCCTATGACACTTGAAGAAATTGGTGAAACATTTGATCTTACGCGTGAACGAGTAAGACAAATTAAAGAAAAAGCGATCAGAAGATTAAAACATACCACAAGATCTAAAATATTGAAAACCTATTTAGGTTAATAAATTACTAAAAATAGTCTATCAACCCCCTTACATAAAATCTTTGAGTGATACTATGAGCAAGACACGAATTGCCCCATCAATTTTAGCAGCAGATTTCGGAAATTTACAAAGAGATGTGGAGATGGTAAACCATAGTGAGGCCGATTGGTTTCATTTGGATATAATGGATGGTGTTTTTGTTCCCAACATTTCTTATGGAATGCCTATTGTTAAAACCATAGCAAAACATGCAACAAAGACTTTAGATGCGCATTTAATGATTATAGATCCCGATCGTTACATAAAAACTTTTGCAGATTTAGGAATGGATTATTTAACGGTGCATTTTGAAGCTTGTAACCATTTACATAGAACAATTCAAGCTATTAAAAATGAAGGAATGAAAGCCGGAGTGGCTTTAAATCCTCATACCAATGTCATGCAATTAGAAGACACCATTCAAGATATTGACCTAGCTTTAGTTATGAGTGTAAATCCTGGTTTTGGAGGACAAAGTTTTATCGATAATACGTATTCCAAAGTAGAAAAATTAAAAGAAATGATTCTTAGAAAAAATTCTTCTGCAATGATTGAAGTAGACGGTGGAGTGACTGATAAAAATGCAAAAAAACTTGTTGAAGCTGGAGCAGATGTATTGGTGGCAGGAAGCTATGTTTTTAAATCACCGAACCCTGATAGTACCATTAAAGATTTGAAAAATCTTTTAAAATAACTAGTTTTTAATTGTTGTTAATCAACAATAAATGGCCTCGTAGTTCAACTGAATAGAATATCAGATTTCGGCTCTGAGGGTTACAGGTTTGAATCCTGTCGAGGTCACGAATAAATAGTGCAATTAAGAAAAAACGCCAAGCTTGCTTGAGCGTTTTTTTGTTTGTACTATTTTCAAAGCGAAGCTTTATGGGATCAGCGCAGCTAACCCTTTCGAGGTCACTCGGAGTGAATTACAGAAATATAGTTCCCTTTTTTATATTGAGTGTTGCAAGATTTGAGCAATTTTTTTAATATATTGACCGAAAAAAGAACTTTTAAAAGTAAATTTAATTTCAAATTTATCATCTATTTTATTAAATAATATTGATGAAAAATAATAATTTTATTAATCAGATTTTAACTCTCTTTTTAATTGTAAATTCTGTAATAAATGCTCAATCAACTCAAGAACATTCTAGACAAAAACATCCTAATTTTTTATTTATTTTAGTTGATGACCAACCTTTTGACGCACTGGGAATGAGTGGACGCTATCCCTTTTTAGAAACACCAAATATAGATAGGTTGGCCGAAGAAGGTGCTAATGTGGAAAATTTTTTTGTAACTCAATCTATTTGCTCTCCCTCTAGAGCTAGTTTCCTAACAGGTACCTACCCTCATATTCATGGTGTAAACCAAAATAACAAACATGTAGATCCCAAATGGGATGAATTTGCCCCTTATTCTAGCCATCTACAAAAAGAAGGTTACGAGACAGCGCATATAGGAAAAATTCATATGGCACATCATAGAGGAAAAAAGCATATTCGACCGGGTTTTGATTATTGGTTTAGTTTTGTTGGTCAAGGGAAATATTTTGATCCACCTGTCAATGAAAACGGAAAAGAATATCAAGAAAAGGGGTATATGACAGATATTTTAACTGAAAAAGCCATTTCTTGGTTAAAAGAAAAACGAGACCCAAACAAACCATTTAGTTTGAATCTTTGGCACAAAGCAGTGCATCAACCGCACCTACCAGCTCCTAGACATGAAGATTTATATAAAGATGAAAAACTACCGGTACCGCCCTACAATACCCATAAAGAAACATTTAAGGGTAAACCTGAATGGCAACGAAAAAAAACCTATGGTTTTGATTGGGAAAATAACCTCCCTATTCCTCAAGAGTTACCAGAACAAGAATGGCCTATAAACTATGATAGAAATATGAATTTATTGCGTTGTTTATCGTCAATTGATGAATCTGTGGGAAGAATGTTAGCCACTTTGGAAGAAATGGGCGAATTAGATAATACTGTAATTATCTACAGTAGTGATAACGGTTATTTCATGGGGGAACACACTTTTTTAGATAAACGCTTAGCTTATGAGAATTCAATGCGTGTACCAATGCTTATTCGCTACCCAAAGATAATAAAACCAAACACTATAATAAATGAGCAATGTTTAAATATTGATATGGCTCCAACAATTCTTAAGCTAGCAGGAATAGACAAACCAGACTATATGCAGGGAGAGTCTTTGTTGAATTTATTGAAGGACAAAAAAGAGGATAATTGGAGAAAATCAATTTTATTTGAATATTATTTAGATACCTATTGGCCTTATGCGGGACCCAATCAAATAGCTGTTAGAACTGAAAATTACAAATTAGTTGATGCTTTTTTAGAGAATGATATTGATGAGTTGTATGATCTTAAAAAAGATCCAGGTGAAATGAATAACTTAATTAACAACCCCGAATACGATAAAATTGAGGAGAATCTTAGAAACGAAGCAACAAAATTAAAAAAACAGTACAAATACAATCCAGAAAGAGATTGGTGGTTAAAAAAGGTAATAAGGTCAAAATAAATGCATTAGTGACAACTGTCAATAGAGAATTATTCTTATATTCTAAATCCTCCTAATTTTTAGCAACAAGTTAATAAATCGTATTTTTACAAATACAAGCACTTGTGAATAAGCTTATTTAAACTCAAAAATTTAAATAAGTTCGATGTTAATTTCCTAAATTCATTATTATAATGAGATGTTTTTTTTACATAGTTTGCTTTTTAACTTTTATTTCACCATGCCAAATATATGGACAGCAAATAAAACATCTTGGAGCTTATGATGGTATAAAAAGTGGTGCTGTGCGTGCTTTTGCAAAAGATACTTTAGGCTTTATGTGGATTGGAACTGCACAAGGTTTAAACAGGTACTCTGGATATAATTTTAAAAACTATAATAAATATACCACCAATGGTATTGTAGATATTATTAGTAAAAACAAAAATCTTTTTGTTTTAAGTTCAAAAGGAGAACTACTGAAATACCAATATGAACAAGATAGTTTCAAAAGTATTTTAAACGTAAAGAAATTTAATTTTTTATGTTTTAAACTAATCAATGACAGCACTATCATTATTGGACTTCAAAACGGTTTATTAATTTATGATTTTAAATCCAAAAAATTAAGTAAAGTGTTATTTCCCAAGACTCTTTTTAATAGACAAATTCATGTAAAACAGAATAAAATATATGTTGCATCTACAAAAGGTATTAATGTATATGATTATTTTGAAAAAGATAATCAATTAGTAAAACAAAAAACACTATTAAATAATATTGAAATTCTTGATTTTGATTTTGACAAACAAAATCGGATTTGGGCAGGAACCTTCCAGAAAGGCCTTTATATTATTGATAACGAAAAAGTGAAAAAAGTCCCTCTTTTTGATAAACAAATAAAAACAAATCCTATAAGAGCCATTAAATTTGACAAGGATGATAAGGCATTAATAGCACTAGAAGGATTAGGTTTATTGAAAATGAATGAAAATTTTGATGTTGTCAATAAAATAAAATACAATCGTAATAGTTCAAATTCCTTAAGTCAGAAAAGTATCTATGAAATTTTTGTTGATAACGATAATGTATACTGGCTTGGGCTAAGAGAAGTTGGTATTGATTTGATTTATCCTAGCGATAATGCATTTAAAAATATTTTTTACGTTCCTTATAAATCAAATAGTATTAACAATAACTATATACGCTCTATTTACTTTCAAAAAAACGGAAATGTTTGGTTTGGTACAGAAAATGGTATCAGTAAACTTTCAATAGATGGAAAATGGACTAATTATAATACAAAATCAAGTCTTTCAAATAAGGCAGTATTAACTATAAACAAGTTTAGAGAAAAACTCCTTTTAGGAGTTTATGGAAGTGGGTTACTCCTATTTAACCCAAAAACTGGGGAAACTAAAGATTTTCCTTTAATAGAAAAAGAAAAAAAGTCTAAATTAATATTTACAACCTTCGTAGATGAAGACGATATATGGATAGGAGGAATTGATGGTCCTGTAAAACAATATAAAAATAGTATCCATGTAAATAGTTATAAAACTGGTAATGCCAGAACTATTGTTGCAGGGAATAAAAATATAATATATGTAGGCTCTGCAAGTGGATTGTTTGAAATTAATAAGGCTACTAAAAACTTAAAAAAAATAAAAAGCAAAGGCCTCAAAAACCTTGATCGGATTTACTCATTATTTTTTGATAAACAAAACAATTGTCTCTGGATTGGAAATACTCAAGGGCTTTTAAAATATGATTTTTCCACCAATTACATAACACTCCTAAATAAAGAACTAAATTTTGAATCGGGTACGGTATTTTCCATTCAAAAAGATTCAAACCATAATTTGTGGTTAGGAAGTTATTCCGGTTTATGGAAATTGAATACAAAAAAATCTATTATCAGTAAGTACGACAATAGAGATGGTTTAACGATTGAAACTTTTGGAATTGGGGCATCTACAAAATCTAGTAATGGGAGATTTGCTTTTGGCGGTCCGGAGGGTGCTACGCTATTCAACCCATTAAATTTTAGTAATGAGAAAGAAAGTTTTAAGATTCATGTTTCTAATTTTAAAGTGAATGGTTTTATACCAGATAGTACAATACTTAAAAAAAATATAAATTTTCTTAAAAAGGTTAAACTTAATTACAACCAAAATTCATTAAGTTTTGATTTTGAGACTCCCAGTCTTTATGGATCCAAAAAACAAATATTTTCATGGCAGTTAAAAGGCTACGATGAATACCCTATTATATCAAAAAATAGCAGAATGGCTATTTATTCAAAAATACCTCCAGGTACTTATTCTTTGGAAGCTAAAGTGACTAATGAAAATGGAGTGTCTTCTCCAGAACCGTACAATATTGATATAATTATTAAAAACCCATTTTGGTTAAGTTATTGGGCATTTTTAGGATATACTGTATTCGGCTTAATGCTGTTATATTTATTTATTCAAGTAAAAAAATCAAGAACTGAGAAAAAAAATAACGAAAATAAAATAAAATTTTTTACCGAAGTTGCCCATGATATCAGAACACCTGTCACATTGATTCAACTATTGGTTGCGCAACTTTCTTCTAATGAAAATAAATTTAAAAATAGCCTTGATTTAATCCATCGAAATACACAAAATTTAAATGAATATGTTACACAGCTTTTGGACTTTCAAAAAGCAGATCGTGGGATGCTTAAATTATCAGTGAAAAAAGTAGAATTAAAGAAGATTTTACATAAAATTGTTGCTGAGGTAGAACCATTACTGAAGCAAAAATCTATCGATATTTCCATAGATGTACCAAAGACCTACCTATGGTTTGATGAGAATAAAATGTCTAGGATTTTTTATAATTTAATTTCAAATTCTATTAAGTATAGTGAAGAGGGAGGACATATTGAAATAAAGGTTTCAGTAAATAACAAAACTGTTAAAATAGATTTTATAGACTATGGACTTGGAATTCTAGAGAAAGATCAAAAATTAATTTTTTTAAGATTTACTAGAGGAACCAATATTAATAATAAAGGAATTTCCGGATCTGGTATTGGTTTAATGATTTCAAAAAAAATAGTGGAGTTACATGGAGGTAAAATTAAGTTAAAAAGTAAGGAAAATTTAGGCTCTACTTTTACTGTGGTTCTTAAAAAAGGAAGTGAGCATTACAATGAAAAAGACATATTAATTGAAAAGAAATATACGAATGGATCTGAGTTTATTGAAAATAGCCTTAGTACTAATAAACTAATATTACTTGTCGAAGACAATGAAGATTTAAGAGCTACTATAAAGGCTGAATTAGAAAAGAAATACAAGGTAATAGATGCCCCTAATGGCAAGGAGGCGCTTTTAATAGCAGTTGCAAAAAATCCAGATTTAATCATAACAGATGTTATAATGCCAATAATGGATGGTAAGGAATTATGTAATATCATAAAAACAAACTTTAAAACTAGCCATATCCCTGTGATTATGATTACTGCTTTAAGCGAGGTTGACGATAAAGTTGAAGGATTAGAAATTGGAGCAGATGCCTATGTTGAAAAGCCTTTTAATATCCAAATTTTAATAGCTACTGTTAATAACCTCATTAAGTCTAGACAAAGGTTAAATCAAATTTTTAATCCAATTACTGAAGGCAAAGTAAAAACAGCTGATGATAATTTCCTGTCTGAGGTGGTTCAAATAATTAAAGATAATATAACAAAAAGTGAGTTTTCAATTGATTTAATATCTGAGAAAACAGGGCTCAGCAGATCAAGTTTATTTCGAAAATTAAAAGGATTAGTAGATATGTCACCTATGGATTTAGTTATAAGAATTAAATTAAATCACGCCTCAGAATTGTTAAAAACTAATAAAAATATCAGAATGAGTGATGTGGCTTATGAGTCAGGTTTTAACGACCCAAGATATTTTAGTACGTTGTTTAAAAAGACCTTTGGCAAAACACCAAAACAATATAGTAAAGAGAATTAAAAAATATGGTAGTTTTTCTTGAAGATTATATATACTACCTAATCAACTACAAAAATGAGTAATATACATTGTATAAATATCAAATATTTAACATTAATGAATAAATATTAAACATTAAAAAACTGGTTTTTTAGGTTATTAAGTTTTTAAATACAAACTTCTTTTATGAAAAAAATAGTTTTCTATATCCTAATTATATTTCCTGTAATGATGATCGCACAAGAAATCACACTCAAAGGAACTATAATTGAACAGGATGCTAACTCACCACTTCCTGGCGTATCTATTTCAATTAAAGAATCTTCAAAGGGAGTCGTCAGCGATTTTGACGGTAATTTTGAAATAGTAACAAAAATAGGAGATACGATAGTAGCCTCATATATTGGTATGACAACCCAAGAGCTACCTGTATTTATCTCTCCTATTACAATAGTTATGGTATCAGATGTTAATCAATTAGAAGAGGTAACAATAAATGTTGGTTATTTTGATGTTAGTAAAAAAGATCTTTCAGGTTCCATATCACAAATTAATTCAGAACAGATAGAAAAAAATAGAACAAACTCTATTGAAAATTTAATACAAGGCCAAGCAGCTGGTGTTGTTGTTAGTGAAAGCTCAGAACCTGGAGGAGGAATTGGAGTCTCGATTAGGGGTGTTAACTCAATGCTTGGCGGTACACAGCCTTTATATGTTTTAGATGGTGTTCCTGTAGACCCAATTACAGATGCGCAAGGTAATAGTGGAGCTGGAGAAGCACAAAGCTCATTAGGTTTTCTAAACCCGAATGACATAGAAAAAATAGAAATTTTAAAAGATGCTGCAGCTACATCTTTGTATGGTGCTAGAGGTGCAAATGGAGTGGTTTTAATTACCACAAAAACAGCAAGTAAATCAGAAGGTGTAGATAAAATTTCCGTGAATTATGACACTTCAATCACTACAGTTAGAAAGAATATAGGAGTTTTAGATGGTCCAGGATTTGAACAATATATGAACCAACGTAAAATTAATCAGTTATACCAAGATATTACAGATCCAAATAGAGCAGGTGGTGCTTTTGATGGCAGCCAAGAACTTACAGAGGCAAATTACCCAGAGTTAGCCGGGTTTACAATTCCGTATGCAGAATCAACAGGAATTAATACAAATTGGCAAGATGAAACCTATCGTATGGCTTATACAAATTCCCTTAATATTGGGTACAGAGGAGGTAATTTTAAAAGAAATTTATCAATAAGTTTGGGTGTTTTAAATCAACAGGGTGTAATTGTAAACTCAAATAATAATAGAGTTACTTATAATATGAATGTTAAGAGAAAGGCATTTAATAACAAAATTGATGTTTTTTCTAAAACAAATATCTCATATAAGGAAGGTAATGCATCTTCTGTTGGTAATGGAGAAATTTTTTCTCAAAGAGGCGTAGTGTCACAAGCACTGCAATTTCAACCTATTTTTTCATTACTAAACCCAGGAGAAGACGACGACATCTATGCTGCATTAAATGAGGGAAATATAGTTTCTAACCCATATACCTTGGCTAAGTTCGTTATTGATGAAAAAAAATCGACAACATTTAGACAAGTGCTTTCTATAGTTAGTAAAATTACCCCAAAGCTAACAGGAACATTTAAGGGTGCATATAACTATCAAAGAAGTACAAGAGATAATTATTACCCAATTAATACAACAAGAGGAAGACGTAATGATGGTGAAGCTTCTCAAGCCTTTATTGAAAACCATAAGACCTATGCTGAAGCCAATCTAAGATATCGAAACAGGTTCAAAGCACATCGAATTGATGCTTCCTTAGTAGCTACCTATGAGAAAAATAATATCCGTTCTTTTTTTATTAAAGCTATTGGATTTGGAAGTGATAATACCTCATATTATAATTTTGCTTCTGCGAATGAAATTTTTGTTCCAATTTCACAATTTAGAGAAGTGGGATTGCTTTCTGCACTATTTAGAGTTGGATATAATTATAAGAGAAAATATTATTTAGATGTTAATACACGTATGGATGCGTCATCAAAATTTGCAACAAATAATAAGACTGCGCTATTTCCTTCAATAGCAATTTCCTGGGTTGTTTCCAAAGAGAAATTCTTAAAAAGATCGAAAGTAATTAATAATTTGAAATTACGTTTCTCTTATGGTAAAACAGGAAGCAATCCTATTTCACCCTACCAATCCTTGGCACTTTTAACCCCAATTCGCTATAATTTCGATAATGAATTAATAACGGGTTATTATGAATCAAACCTTGCAAATGATGATTTAACATGGGAAAAAACAGATCAATTTAATGCTGGGTTGGATGTTAGTTTTTATGATTCTAAATGGAAATTAACAGTAGATACCTATCATAAATTAACAAAGGATTTACTTCAAAATGTAAGTTTACCTGTATCAAATGGTTACACAAGTCGTGTAGATAATTTTGGAGAGGTTAAAAACAAAGGAATTGAATTTAGTTTAGTAGGTAACATTTTTAGTAAAAATAGTTTTAATTGGGATGTGAGAGCTAATTTAAGTTTTAACAGAAATAAACTTATGGTATTAAATTCTAATTTAGATTTTCAATTAGGGCCTGCTGTAGGGTTTAGTCAGGCAAACCCAATACTTTTTAAAGTAGGACAACCTCTTGGTATTTTTTATGGTGCGCAAACTGATGGCGTATATAAAGATTGGGATGAAGCCATCGCTAGTGGTATAGAGGGTGCAGCACCTGGTGAAATTAAGTATATTAATAATCACATAGATGTGGATGAGTATGGACAACCGTTAGCAATTCAACAAATTAATTTTGAAGATTATGTTAAAATTGGAGATCCAAACCCAGATTATACATTTGCAATTACTAATAATTTCTCATACAAGAATTGGGACTTAAGTATATTATTTACAGGACAAAAAGGGGGTGATTTATTTTGGGTAGATTCTTTCCAACTTAGTGGACTTCAGAAAGAAACAAACATTCTTTCATCCTCATATAATGAATCTTGGAGAGCACCACTTTCTGTTGTTAATGGTGTAGTTATTTTCGATCAATCTGCAGGAAATATTAATAATGTGAGTAACCCAGGAGCAATGATAGAAGTTGGCCCAAGAGCATTAGTTTCTGACAGACAAATTTTTGATGGTTCTTTCATTAGATTGAAAAACATCAATCTAGGATATACTATTAATTTGCCTAAAGTTAGAAGTTTTAGAATTTTTGCAACAGGACAGAACCTATTAACCTGGACAGATTATCCTGGTTATGATCCAGAAGTAAAAACATATAATAGAAGTTCTCAAAAAAGAGGCGTTGACTTTGGTACGTATCCAGGAACAAAAACCTATTCGTTAGGATTTAAATTTCAATATTAATTAATTAATTATGAAAGAAAAATATTTTACAAAAATTAGATGTATATATCTTTTGTTAGGTCTGTGTTTATTCGTATTTACTTCTTGTGAGGTACTTGACGAAGATCCTTTTACTGAAGTAAGTACGGAAAACTTCTATCAGAATAAAACAGATGCCTTAGCAGCATTAACAGGAGCATATGCTAGATTAAAAAGTGGAAACGGATATTATAGACAAACCTTTCTCTCGGGACTTCATGCATCTTCAGACCAAGGTCTTTCCTCCTATTTGTGGAATGATTTTAAAACAGGAACTATTACATCTACCAATCAAAATTTATTTCCAATGTGGAGAGACATATATTTTGGAATCAGAGATGCTAATAATGTCATTGCCTATGTACCACCCATTGTCATGGATGAAGAACTAAAGGCCCGTATTATTGGAGAAGCTAGGTTTTTAAGAGCCTTACACTATTTTAATTTGGTTCGTTGTTTTGGAGAAGTCCCGTTAAGAACAATACCTATACAAGCAGGTGAAGATGAAGGATTACCCCTTTCATCTATTAAAGATATATATGATGTAATTATAGGTGATTTACAATATGCTACAGAAAATTGCTGGGGAAGAAATGAAGCGAGAAACAGTGAGTTAAACGACTTAGGTCGAGTTACCAAAGCAGCTGCACATGCTATGTTAGCTAAAGTATATTCTCGAATTGCTTCGTGTAAAAGAACAGCTGAAACAGGTGTTGAAGGAAATAACAAATATCTTGATTTTTTAGAATCTACAGGTAATTATTATCAACTTGCTAAAGAGCAATGTGATTTGGTTTTAAATGAATCAGGATTTCAATTAGCAGCTTCGGTTGATGAGTACAATACAATATTTGATCCTAATAATGGTAATAATCCAGAAATGATTTTTGAGGTTCAAGGATCCTCTATAGTAGGTCAAGGAACTGCTGTTTCCAACTTATTTTCACCACAAAACTCAGGGCTTGGCGGAACAGGTTTTGGTGGAAGTAATAAACTAAAACCACTTTTTGTTAATAACCGCTTAAATAAAGATGATTCTAGATTTCAAAATACAATTATCAAAGAATACGAAAATACTTCGTGGTCTTTCTCTATAAATGACGGAAGCACGGGTTATAATGCTACATCTTTAGATCCTGATAACACTAATACTTTTATATTATATCAAACTTGGACCTCTAAATATATTGATACAGAGGCTACTACCGAATATACAAGTCGTCAAAATTGGCATATTATTCGATTAGCAGATGTGTACCTAATGCGCGCAGAAGCAATGGTAGAAATTTCTCAAGATCCAAGTCTAGCAAATTCAGATTTTAATATGCTAAGAAATAGAGTTGAAATGTCAGATTTTAATGGAGGTGGGATGAGTATGGAAAATTTTAGAATAGCACTTTTACAAGAACGTGCTGTAGAATTGTATATGGAAGGACATCGATTTTTTGATCTGACTAGAATGGGTGTGTTGGATGAATATTGTAGGTTCTTACATGGTGATACCGATGGTGCTAGACAAGCCGAAGATTACTTTTGGCCAATTCCAATTGAAGAAGTAGCAGCCAATGGTAATATTTAGCCCTTTAAGCAAATACATTGAATTAAAATGACTAAAATTAAATTCACGGTTATATTCCTATTAATTCACTGTTTATATGCTTTTGGTCAGAAACCCAATATTGTATTCATATTTGCAGATGATTTAGGATATGGAGATTTGAGCTGTTATGGTGCAAAAGATATCAATACCACAAACATCGATCAGATTGCAAAACAAGGAATTAAATTTACTGAATTTTACAATGCTTCTTCAATTTGTAGTCCTTCTAGAGCGGCTCTATTAACGGGAAGATATCCTCAAAGAATGGGAATAAATACCGTTTTTTTTCCAGATAGTTTTACAGGAATTCCTAGCAAAGAGATAACAATTCCAGAAATCCTAAAAGAAAAAGGATATACAACCGGAATCATTGGAAAGTGGCATTTGGGTCATCATTATCAATATTTACCTTTACAACAAGGCTTTGATGAGTATTTTGGGATTCCGTATAGTAATGATATGGAGAGTGTTGTATTCATGAGAGGAAATAAAGTAGCATCTTATCAAGTAAAACAAAAATACATCACTAAGACCTATACAGAAGAAGCAACAAAGTTTATTGCAAAAAATAAAGACAACCCATTTTTTCTCTACATAGCACATTCTATGCCACATGTCCCTATTTATGCTTCAGAAAAATTTATAGGAACTTCTAAAAGAGGTTTGTATGGAGATGTGGTACAAGAACTGGACTGGAGTGTAGGACAAATATTAAACAGTCTTAAACAAAACAGGGTTTTAGAAAATACACTTGTAATTTTTTCTAGTGATAATGGGCCCTGGCTGGTAATGAAAGAAAATGGAGGGTCTTCAGGAAACTTAAGAGAAGGAAAAACTTTTTCGTTTGATGGAGGCATGAAAGTACCCACAGTAGCCATGTGGAAAAATAAAATTCCTCAAGGTATTGTTAATAATGAAGTAGCCAGTCAAATGGATTGGTTTCCTACAATAGCAAAAATCACAGAAAGTTCAATTTCAAAAAACTTAGTGATTGATGGATTAGACATATCTAAGGTCCTAACTGGTGAAGGAAATCGTGAAAATTCAGACTTACTCTTTTTTGAAGGTAAACAATTACAGGGGTATAGAAGTGGAAAATGGAAAGTAAAATTACCTTATAAAGGATTTAGAGGTAATAAATGGAGGCAATTTGTAAAAGCTCACGATACTTTATTATTTAATTTAAACAAAGACCCAGAGGAAGCAAATAATCTTTATGGAAAATATCCAGAAAAAGCAAAAAGTCTACTTCAAAAAATGATAGAGAAATATAAAAACATGGGACAACTTCCCCCTTCATTAATTACCAGAGTCAAGGCAGATCATAGTCATTTTAAAAAATAATATTAGATGAAAACAAATAGTATTTTATGTCTTTTAATAATCGGATTAATCTTAACCTTTATTTCTTGTAAGACTTTAAAAGTAAAGAAAGAAAGTGATGCAAAGCCTCCTAACTTTATTGTGATATTAACAGATGATCAAGGTTGGAATGGAACCTCTGTTCAAATGATGGATACTAACATTCAATCAAAAAGCGATTTCCATCAAACACCCAATTTAGAGAAATTAGCAAATCGCGGTATGCGATTTTCTTCAGCATATGCTAGTGCACCCGTTTGCTCTCCATCTCGTTATAGTATTCAGTTTGGACAAACACCTGCACGCTTAAAAATGATACGAGTAGGAATGAATACAAATCATATTAATCATCAAAGCTCATTTACAATTCCAAAATTATTAAAAAAAATAAATTCCAAATACAAAGCAGCTCATTTTGGTAAATGGGGAATTGATGTGGATCCCTCAGAATTAGGATATGACCAAAGCGATGGTATTACTGGAAATAAAGAAGGTGGGTTTAATTACCAATCAAATAAAAAGCAATGGCAAAATAATATTGATAAAGATCCAAAAAAAATATTTAGCACAACACAAAAAGCTATTAATTTTATTGAAAAGCAAGTCAAATTAAATACCCCATTTTTTTTACAAATTTCTCACTATGCAGTTCACTCTGATATTGTGATGCGAAAGGAAACATTAGAAAAATATAAAAACAAAGAAAAAGGAGTATATCAAAAACATATTGGTTTTGCTGCAATGACTGAAGATTTAGATACAGGAGTTGGTTTATTATTAGAACGTTTGAAAGATTTAGACCTAGAAGATAACACCTATATTATCTATACATCAGATAATGGTGCTGTTCCAGTAATGCCGCCAAAAGCATTTTATAAACAGGGATCAAACACACCACTTAGCAGGGGTAAATGGGATGCTATGGAAGGTGGTATTAGAGTTCCTTTTATTATTTCTGGACCAAAAATTAAAGCAGGAATTGAATCTAAAATAAGTATAACATTCTCTGATTTATTACCAACTATTATTGACTTAGCTGGTTTTAAAATATCTCTAAGAGAAAAAATTGATGGAGGAAGCTTTAAAAATATACTTGTAAATAATGGTAAAGGAAATATTAAGCGATTTTCTGAAGGACTAATATTTCATGTGCCATATGAAAATACAATAGCACTCAAAAGAGCACATTCTGCAATTATTATAGATGAGTTTAAACTAATAAAGTTTCATGATAATGGTGAGCTTCTATTATTTAATCTTAATGAAGATTTAGAAGAGAAAAAAAATATAGCATTATCTCACCCACATAAAACCAATACACTAGAAAAAACACTAGATACTTATTTAAGTAATGTAAAAGCTCCTAAATGGAAGCCTGGAATTACTTGGAAAAATAAACCTATCGAAAAAATAAATTCCTATCACTAGTTTTTAAAACATTCATTAGCATTTTTACATACAAAAATCTATATGTGTTAGTTTGGTGAAATAATTAAATAATTTGAACAATTTTTAAACTTTCAACTATTAATGATAATTTAATTTCACAGAAACAATAAGAAAATGAAAAAAATATTACTATTACTACTTCTAACTGTCTTTAGTTCAAATGTAATTGCTCAAGATAATTTTGCAAAAAAAGCATCTAAAATAACCAATGAGATGACCGAAGTTCTTTCCCTAAGTGTAGAAGAGAAAGCAAAAGTTTATCAAATTCAATTGAAACGTTTTCAAGATGTGGAATCAATTCGTGAAAAATACAAAGACGATGCAGAAACACGAAAATCTGAATTAAAAAAAGTGTTCAACAAATTATATGGAAAATTATCTGAAGCTCTCGGCAAAAACAAAATGCAACAATGGGGGGATTATAAAAGAGAAATTGGACGAGATTAAAAATAAATAACTAAAAAGATAAAATTATGATTAAAAAAATTACTATTGTACTGTTTGTGCTTTTCACAACAGCAATAATGGCTCAAACGGCCACTGTAAATGGAACTAGTTATGGAACTATAGCAGCTGCATATGCAGCTGCTACTGGAGGAGACACCATTTTTATAGACGGTATTTTCGATGAAAAACTAACAAGTAATAAAGCTGTTAGTCTTCAGGGAGATGACCCAGATACAGATGGAATTGTTTTTACAGGAACAGGTAGAGTTTTGTTTTATACAAATCAAGTTAGTGGAGATTTCAATATTTCAAATTTAACCATTAGCGGAGGAAACACAACAGCTAATGGAGCTGGTATTTTAGTAGACAAATCTTCAAGTTCTCAAATAACACTTAATAATCTTATTGTTGAGAATAATTCTACTACTGCTAGTGGAGGTGGAACTAGTTTAAATACGGCAAATGTTAATGTAACCAACTGTATCTTCAGAAATAATTCTGCTAAAAATGGCGGAGGAATTCATGCTGTTTCAGCAAATGGTTCTGGTAGTAATGGTATTAACAAAATTATTTCTATTTCAAACACACTTATTCATAACAATAATGCTACACTTGTTAATGGTTCAGGGGGAAATGCCGCTGGTTTTTACATTTATGCAGGTGCTTCGAATAAAAACCTTACGGTAAACATTGAAAATACAACAATAGCATTTAATTCAGCAGCAGGATCTGGAGGTAGTGGTTATTGTGTTGGTGCAGTAAACACAAATACTGCTGCATCAAACGTTGAGCTTAATATGACGTATGTTACGAGTGCGCGGAATACAGCATCACAAAGTACAACTCCTAAAAAAAATAATTTTGGTGTTTATTTTCTAAGAGACGCTGGTACAGTGTCACAAAATCCAGTTTTTAATGCTTATAATTCAATTTTTGTAGCAGCTGGAGTTCCGGGAAAAAGAGGAATTAATTTTGCTTTTTCAAACCCTCAAAATTTTATAAATAATGTTGTAGGAGGTCAAAATGCTAAGAATCTTATTGTTAACGATATCAACAATATTTATGGACGTACTGCTGGTCAAATAGGAGTTCCTTCATCCTTGAGTGATCAAGGGGGATTCTCTAATGTTTTGGCACTAAACTCCGGTGATGCTATTGACTATTGCACTTCTGATACTGGAACTTCACTACCTAACGTAGATCAAAGGAATTATATTCGTAATAATTTCCCTTCTGATGCTGGCGCATTCGAATTAGGAGCAACACCACCACCACCAACTGGACCAACCTTAGGCTTTACTTTCTGTTCAGAAGAGATGCCTTTAGAATTTAATCCACCATTCCTTGCTTCTGCAGGAGTAATGGTTTCTGATACTTCTGATGATCACTCAGGTGACTTAGGAGTTATTGGTACCGCATTAGGAGAATATGTTCTTGAGAGCGTAGTGATTAACGTAGAAGGTGGAAGTGCTCAAGATTTACTCTTTGCAATCCAAGCGCCTGGTGTACCTGCACCATGGGTAATGGGTGGATTTGCCGGAGGTACTGATGGTACCGATACCGCTGTTGATTTAACTT
>ERZ1048686.701-NODE-701-length-30677-cov-6.096075_pt1 | contig 30677 bp, 26 predicted proteins | sample MGYA00383099_ERZ1048686 | MGnify/ENA primary metagenome ERZ1048686 (study PRJEB29581, sample SAMEA5548369) | metagenome | biome: marine; feature: coastal; material: water | depth 25 m | study: Short-term variability in the microbial, nano- and picoplankton... | reverse complement strand
GTTTGCATTACCGAGTACATCGGAAGGATCATAAACGGCAACAGAATATGCGTCATCGCAACGATTGTGCCGGTTTCATTGTTTATCATCACCAAACGGGCGCTATCGGCCACCAAGCCTAGATTTACCAGAACATCATTTATCACGCCTTGTTGCTGCAACATCACTTTCCACGCGGATGTGCGCACCAATAGCGAGGTCCAGAACGGCAACAGTACCAATATCATCAACAGGTTGGCATGTCGCATAGGCAGATTGGCTAGCAACCACGCCACAGGATAGCCGAGCAATAAGCAGGATCCCATGATGGCAAGCGACATGATCAATGTGCGCCCGAAAAGCGTTAGCAAAATTTGTTTGTTTTCCGGCTGAAATTCAGGCCCAGAGGCCGTTTTGCGCATATCAATAGCATTCAAAAAATAGCCACTAGTGTAGTTCGAGCTGTGAACTTTAAGCGTTTGCCAAGTTTCAACGTTGCTCCAACCCTTGTGAATATCTATGAGTTTTTCTTTGAACGGGCCGTCCGCTTCCATGTCCCATTTTTTAGCCTTACGCGCGGTCTTTTTGAAAAGCGATGCAATTCCGGATTGTTCATAGTTTAAACGCAGCCCGACTTTGGTGTGAATCTTTGCTTTTGCGGCTTTTTGAATATCTGATGCAAAGGCTGCATAGACAGGCTCATCTGGCAATTCACCGGTTGATGAGTCCCAGGTTTGGAGCGCGGCCACCGTTTGTGGAAGTGTTGTTGCAACGATGTCGTTTTCAACGGATCGAAACAGCATAGATATGATCGGTAAAATAAAGGCGATAAAGATAAAGGCCAAAAGCGGCGCAATCAATAAAAGAGCACGGATCTTTTGACGACGCAGCGCCCGGGCCAAACTTTGTTTAAGGGGTTTCCCGTCTGCGGAAAGCATCGGTTCGGTGTTGGTCGAAGCGCTCATGATTTGGCCGATACAGCTGTAGAGTTGAAATTAAGAAGAAAAAATGGGAAGGGCCAATACGGCCCTTCCCAATTGTACGAGCTTACTTAGCCAGCCATGCTTGGAACTTTGCGTCCAGGTCATCGCGGTAATCGGCCCAGAAGTCATAGTTCATCAAGAATGCACGGGACAGGTTCTCAGGTGCTGTTGGCATATGTGGCCCCATGTCGATGCCCAAATCAGCATGCTTTCCGACCAGCGGTGCAGAGGATGCACGGGCTGGACCGTAGCTGATCCATTTTGCTTGATCCGCAAGACGCTGAGTGTCTGTGGCAAACATGATGTAGTCAAGCGCACGTGCTTGACGCTCTGGGCTTAGACCTGCTGGGATAATCCAGCCATCCAAATCCATAACCTGACCATCCCAGATCATCGCTACAGGCTGCTTTTGCTCTTCGATCAAAGAGAAAAGACGACCGTTATAGGTGGCGCCCATGATGACTTCGCCGTCAGCCAAAAGCTGTGGAGTATCAGAACCTGAAGAAACCCAGATCACATCGTCTTTGATAGTGTCCAGTTTGGCCAGTGCGCGATCTTGACCTTCTTCTGTTTCCAGTGTGTCATAGATATCTGCTTTGGCAACGCCGTCGCAGAGCAATGCCCATTCCATTGTGTTGATCGGAACGCTGAACAGCGAACGCTTGCCAGGGTAGGCAGCTGTATCAAACACGTCACAAACAGACGTTGGCGCTGTGTCACCTACGAGGTCAGTCCGGTATCCGAAGGTTGTCGAGTACACGATTTGTGGAATAAAGCACTCAGACACCAGCATATCGCCAAAGTCTTCTGAGGCAGGTGTTCCATCAGGTGCCGCTGCGAGCATTGTATCAGGATCGATGACCATCGCTAAGCCTTCGTCGCAAAGCTGCATCGCTGGCGCTGCTTCTACGTCTACAACATCCCAAGTGATATTGCCGGCTTCGTTCATCGCGCGCAGTTTTGCAACCGCTGTGCTTGAGCTGTCATCATTCAGGATGGTGACGCCAGTCATCTCGGAATAAGGGTCGTGGTACGCGTTCAATTGCGATTTTGAATAGGCGCCGCCCCATGACACGATGGTCATTTCGCTAGCCATATGGCTGCCTGCGAATGCAGACCCCGCCACCAATGACAGCGCAGCGCCTGTCAAAATAGTTTTTGTCGATTTCATTACAGTCTCCCATGTCGCCCGAGATTAAACTAGCTGGTCCAAGACTCGGGCTGATCTTTTGGACCCTCAGTAGATCGCACCAAATTTATTGGGCGAATTCGATTATTGCGTCATGCATCCAGTGCCCGGCAATCTTCTGGCAGCCAGCCAATCTCGATTTGCTCACCGGGTTTTAGGCGCATTTGATCGGGTGCGTTACGAGTTTTAACAATAAACTCGTCATTGCCGGCCACGCGAAGACGCGTGCGGAAAATATCACCCATGTAGATGAATTCGAGCACTTCTGCTTTTAGCTTTTGTGCGTTGTCATGAATTCGATCTTTGTTGTACTCGACCCGTTCGGGCCGGATTGAAACTCTTGTTCGGTCACCTGGTTTGTTGACATTCACCGGCTTGCAGGCAATCACTTCACCGCCGTCCAATTCAACCATTGCCAGACCGTCTTTTATCTCTTTTACGATGCCTTCCATGGTGTTGTTCTCACCGATGAATTGGGCAACAAAACTGTTTTCCGGTTCTTCATAAAGCTGATCTGGCTTTGCCAGTTGCTGAATGCGCCCATCGTCAAAAACAGCGACCCGATCCGACATGGTCAACGCCTCTGTTTGATCGTGGGTCACGTAAACAACTGTGATCCCTAAACGGTGTGCAAGATCAGTGATTTCAAACTGCATTTTTTCGCGCAATTGCTTATCAAGCGCGCCAAGTGGTTCATCCATCAAAACCAGTTCAGGTTCAAAAACCAAAGCCCGCGCCAGAGCGATCCTTTGCTGTTGGCCGCCCGAAAGCTGTGCCGGCCGCCGGCCGCCAAAGGCGCCCATTTCCACCATATCCAAGGCGCGCTTTACTTTTTCTTCGCGATCAGATTTGCCCATTTTGCGGACTTCCAAAGGAAAAGAAAGGTTTTCCGCAATGGTCATATGTGGAAACAGCGCATAGTTTTGAAACACCATGCCGATACCGCGTTTGTGCGGCGGTATGTTGTTTATCGACACCCCATCCAGCAAAATATCGCCGTGGGTGGCAGTCTCAAATCCCGCGAGCATCATCAGACATGTGGTTTTGCCCGACCCAGATGGCCCAAGCATGGTCAAAAATTCGCCACGAGGCATTTCAAGATTTAGGTCTTTTACGACCAGAGTTTCGCCATCATAACTTTTCTGAACCCGGTCAAATTGAACGAATGCATCCCCTGCTGTGTCTTTTGCCAATTCTGGCTCCTTGATTATTTTGGTTGGGCTGTCAGCCATTTGACGTTAATTCTAAAACCATTCACTGGTTGTAATGCAAGCATATTGCGGCACTTTAGGCCCAAATTTCACCATAACTTGCTGATTGGTCAATTGGTAGGCATTAAGCAACTTCTATATTTCCTTTAAAAGTTGGTTTTATCGGGCTGTGGCGAATCATAGAGTATTATGAGCCGCGTTTGTCCTTTTTTATACCATTTTACAGAAAAAAAGCCCGATCTATCAGCGTTCAACAGAAAAACGGGCTTCTAGGGGTTATGGGTAAGCGGGGTTCGAGGCCCCGCTTTAGGCTTCTTGCCACAACCCTTCACGGCGCACTTGTGCAGCGGTTTCATCCAGAGCAGTTTGTACGCGGGCAATCAGTTGATCAATTTCACCGGTAGAGATTATCAATGGTGGTGAGATGATCATGCGATCACCCACGTGACGCATGATGAGATGATTGGCAAAACAGCGCTCACGGCACATATATCCTATAGTGCCTGCATCTGATTTAAATCGGGCGCGGTTTGCTTTGTTCGGGCTTAGCGCAATGGATCCCATCATCCCAATGATTTTGGCCTCTCCGACCAGCGGGTGATCTGCAAGGGATTTCCATTTCTTTTCTAGGTAAGGGCCGGTGACGTCACGCACGCGCTCGACGATTTTTTCATCCTCTAAAATACGCAGATTTTCCAAGGCAACGGCGGCGGCCACCGGATGGCTTGAATATGTATAGCCATGAGTGAATTCACTGGTTGCCATCACCTCGGCAACCGCATCGCTGACCACTGAACCGCCGATTGGCTGATAGCCCGAGCTTAGGCCTTTGGCGATACTGATAATGTCTGGACGGATATTAAAGGTTTGGCTGCCAAACCAATTTCCGGTGCGCCCAAAGCCGCAAATGACTTCATCTGCAATAAGCAAGATTTCATATTTGTCGCAAATTCGTTGAATTTCAGGCCAATAACTATCGGGCGGTATGATCACACCGCCAGCCCCTTGTACCGGTTCAGCAATAAATGCGGCCACGCGGTGCTCGCCCAGATCCTCGATTGCCTGTTCTAATTCACGCGCCCGGGCAAGTCCAAATTCATCCGGGCTCATATCGCCGCCCTCTGCCCACCAATGCGGTTGGTTGATATGGTGGATATCAGGAATTGGCAGGCCGCCTTGTTCATGCATCGACACCATGCCGCCCAAAGATGCACCGCCCAGTGTCGATCCGTGATAGGCATTTTTTCGGCTGATTATAATGGATTTTTCCGGCTTGCCCTGCAGCGCCCAATACTGCCGCACAAGGCGGATATTGGTGTCGTTGGCCTCTGATCCAGAGCTGCCATAAAAGACGTGGTTTAGATCGCCCGGTGCCAGTTGTGCGATGCGTTCTGACAGGTCAATCACCGGCAGATGGGTGGTCTGAAAAAAGGTGTTGTAATAGGGCAATTCACGCATCTGTTGGGCGGCCACTTCGGCCAACTCGGGCCGTCCATAGCCAATGTTGACACACCACAGACCTGCCATGGCATCCAAAATGTCCTGGCCCTCGGAATCGGTCACATAAACTCCATTGGCGCTGGTGATTACCCGCGCCCCTTTTTCGGCAAGTTCCCCCGCAGCGGTGAAAGGATGAAGATGATGCGCCGCATCACGGCGCTGAAGCTCAGCTGTTGGAAATTGATTGGGAAGATGGTTCATTTTGCACCCCTTTTGATCTAAAAAATCACCGCATAAAACCAGATGACTGTCACCCACACACAATATGATCAAATTTTTGCTTGTCAATCAAGCCCTAGCTTAATGAGACCGGTGCCATCACATGCCGCACTTGCTCCATGCCTTGGATCACATCTTCACGGATGGCGCGGGCGGCCTTTTCGGCATCACCGGCGCGCATAGCCGAGAGCGTTTCTTTGTGCTGGTCGGTAAGATTTAATGTGCCAACCCGTCCGCAGACAACCCGAAGAGAAGGCCCAAAGCGCAACCAAAGCCCATCGGCAATCGATACCAAAATGGGGGCTTTTGATAGCTCGTAAAGGGTTTTATGAAAGCGATAGTTGCGCCGCAGATAGGCGGTAACATCCCCAATTTTTATTGCTTGATCCAGTTCTGCATCAATCTGGCAAAGATGATCGATGTCTTTTGCAGTCGCATTCTGTGTAGCCAGTAAAATAAGCTGTGGTTCAATTGCCTGACGGGCAAAAATCAATTCATTAACATTCTGTACAGACAGGTTTGGGACGCAAACGCGTCGATTTCCCTGAAAATCAAGTGCGCCCTCAGAAATTAACCGGCGGATGGCTTCGCGCACCGGGGTCATTCCGGCATCAAGTTGATCGGTCAGGCCCTGGATTGTGACCGCTTGACCGGGGGCAATTTCTCCAAACAGAACCAGATCCCGCAGCTTTCGGTACACTATCTCATGCGCTGGAAGCTTGCTTTCATTGGTCATATTAATATCGTCTTTCATCTGGGCACTTTCAATTAATTGGCATGTTCTAGTTTGTATTTACCTGATGTACGGTTAGTTTACCCTGCGGGTGATCACATTACCATATTGCAAAGATCAGCCAAATTTGATCAAATTAAAGAAATAGGGTCTGAGCTTTTTTGGCAAGGAAGAATATTGTGGTAAAGATGCAGCGCATTTATGAACCGGTGGCCTATGGGGATGATCCGATAAAGGATTGTTTCTGGGCAACAAGTGTTCCGGCGCCGCAATATCCGCCTTTGGATGTCGATCAAAATTATGATGTTGCCATTATCGGGGCAGGCTTTACCGGATTGTCCTCGGCGTATGAGCTGTCGCAAGCCGGGGCGCGGGTCTGTGTGTTAGAGGCAGAGCATCCGTTGTTTGGCGCCACTGGTCGCAATGGCGGGTTTTGTTGTCTTGGCGGGGCCAAGGCCAGCGATGCCCAGATTGACAAGCTGGTTGGAAAGCCCGGCCGGCTTGAGTATCGGCAAAGCGAAAAGGCAGCGGTTGAGTTGGTCGCGCACCGGCTCGATGGGTTGGGGATCGATGCCGATGTGCAGCCCGGCGGCGAAACTGAACTGGCCCACCGCGCCAAGGATGCCACCGCCTTGCGCAATGAAATCCCGCGGATCAAAGAAAACTACGGTGTTGCTGCCGTGTTTCATGCGCAAAGCGAATTGCGCCAGCTTGGATTTGGCGGTCCCTTTTACGGCGGGCTTACAACCCCGGTGGGCTTTGGGCTTAACCCACGAAAATATGCGCTTGGACTTTTGCAGGCAGCAGAGCGTTTGGGCGCAAAAGTTTATGGTCAAAGCCCTGTTACGGGTGTGAAGCCAACGCACAAGGGCTACGCGTTACAAACGCCCAAGGCGCGTGTCCATGCAGAAAAAGTGATTATCGCAACCAATGGATATTCCAGTGATGATCTGCCCAACTGGATGCGCGCGCGCTATATCCCGGTGCAGTCGTCCGTGATTGTCACACGGCCCCTTACCAACGCAGAGCTGCAGGCCCAAGGCTATACCAGCACGCGGGTCGCCGCAGACAGCCGTCAATTGCTGCATTATTTCCGGCTGCTTCCTGACAACCGTTTTCTGTTCGGCATGCGCGGGGGCCTTTTTGCAACGCCGCGCCACAGCACATTAATCGCGCAGCAAATCCGCACAAATTTTGCCGAAATGTTTCCAGCCTGGTGCAAAGTCGAAATTGAATACGACTGGTCTGGGTTGATTTGTCTGACCCGTAATCTGACCCCGTTTGTCGGCCTGATCCAACAGATGCCCGGAGTTTATGCGGGCTTTGGCTATCATGGAAATGGCGTTGCCATGGGTAGCTATGCTGGTGCGCTTCTGGCTGATCTGGCGCTGGGCGCACCGCAAAAGCGGCTTTATCCAAAGCTCTTTCAAAAGCCGCCGCGCCGATTTCCTTTGGGCCGTTATCGCCGACACCTGTTGCGGCCAATATATAGCCTGATGGAATTTCAAGACCGCTAAAATTAACCGTGTGGGGTTTTAAGCGCCCGCGCTTTGCCGCGTTCCAGTCCCAGTTGCGCTTCACGCCAGATAATCAATACCCCGGCTGCGATCACAATGGCAGCGCCAATAAGCATTTGCAGGCTAGGAACCTCTGCAAACACGAAATAGCCAATTAACAGAGCAAATAGCATCGAGGCATACTCAAAGGGCGCCACCACCGTGACCGGCGCATAACGAAAGGACAGCGTAAGACATATTTGCCCAACGCCGCCCAAAACCCCGGCTGCAATCAACAGCAGGGCGGTTTGCTGTGACAGTACTGCCCATCCAAACGGCGCTGTTAGCAGCGCGGCGGTGGTTGACGTCAGGCTAAAATAAAACGCAATGGCTGCGGGATGCTCGGTTTGTACCAGTTTCCTGATGTGAGTTTGCGCAAGGGCAATAAACCCAGCCGCCAAAAGCACCAACCCCGCACCAAAGGCCGCCTCGGGCTCAAAACGACCTGAAGACAGCATTGTTAGCCGTGGCTCCAGCACCACCAATACCCCGACAAGCCCCAAGCCGACAGCTGTAATCCGAAACAACCTTAGCCGCTCGCCCAATAGCACAGCGGCAAAAATCACAGTGAGCAATGGGGCAGCATAGCTGAGCGCGGTTACCTCGGGCAGCGGCAAATAGGCAAGCGAGGCGAACATAAGCCCCATGGCAGTGGTGCCGATCAATCCGCGCCATAAGTGCCCCAAAGGCGAGATGGCGCGCAGCCCGGTACGCAATTCACCGCGCATCATAAGCCAGCCACAGATCACAGGGATCGCAAAAGCGGATCGAAAGAACACCGCCTGCCCCGGCGGTACGGTGTCCGTTGTCGCTTTAATCATTGAAATCATAGTGATGAAAACCATCACCGAGAAGAGTTTTAATGAAATTGCTCTGAAAGGCTGCATGATAAAATCCCTGCCTACGCAGTGCAGGCAAAGGACCAATGCGCGCTTTGGATTAGGATGACAAGACCCAATCAGGGCGAATATAATGGCAGGTATATCCGTTCGGCCGGCGTTCAAGGTAATCTTGATGCTCTGGCTCGGCCTCCCAGAAATCACCGGCCTCGGCCAGCTCTGTGACCACGGGCCCGGGCCAGATACCGCTTGAATTGACCTTAGAAATCATTTGCTCGGCAGCGGATTTCTGCGCCTCGTCAAGATAATAGATCGCCGATCGATAGGACAGTCCGCGGTCATTGCCCTGCCGGTTAAGCGTCGTTGGATCGTGAATTTGAAAGAAAAATTCCAATAGGCGCCGATAGCTGATTTTGGCGGGGTCAAAAATAATCTCGATCCCTTCTGCATGGGTGCCATGATGCCGGTAGGTGGCATTTGGCACATCGCCGCCGGTATAGCCCACGCGGGTCGAAAGAACACCAGGCATTTTGCGGATCAAATCCTGCATTCCCCAAAAACACCCCCCCGCCAATATGGCACGTTCGCTCATACTACATCCTCCACTTGATCAAGAAAGGCGCCATACCCTTCTTCCACCATGTCAGCCTTGGGTACAAACCGCAATGCGGCCGAGTTGATGCAATAACGCAATCCGCCGCGTTCTACCGGCCCGTCGGGAAACACATGGCCAAGATGGCTGTCGCCATGGGTGCTGCGCACTTCGGTGCGGATCATACCGTGGCTGTCATCTTTAATTTCGGCTATATGCGATGCCTCGATAGGTTTGGTGAAACTTGGCCAACCGCAGCCACTTTCATATTTATCGCTGGATGCGAAAAGCGGCTCGTCCGAGACGATATCGACATAGATACCTGTAGCTTTATTGTGCAGCAATTCGCCGCTGCCTGGCCGCTCTGTTCCACTTTTCTGGGTGACCCAAAATTGCTCATCGCTTAGATTTGCGATGATATCTGCATTGCGTTTATACTGTCCCATGATCTTCTCATCATTTGTCATCCCTTATAGATGGGGCATATTTTGCAAATGAAAAGCTTTATTTCGAGCGCTCAATTTGGCGTTATGAATTCGGTTTGTGCATAGCCCTGCAGATATAGCAGCGCGGTCAGATCGCCAAAATTAACCCGTATGTCACATTCGGCGGCAACACTGGGCTTTGCATGCAAGGCCGCACCGGTGCCAGCGCGCCCCAGCATGCCCAAATCATTGGCCCCGTCCCCAACCGCAAGCACGTCGTCCTCGCTCAAACCCAAAGTTTTTGTGATTTGCTCAAGTGCATCCACTTTTGCTTGCCGTCCAAGAACTGGCAGTGCCACCCTGCCACTGAGCGCCCCGTCCGTCATCAGCAGTTCATTGGCGCGGTGCTCGTCAAAGCCCAGTTCTGCGGCAATCGCTGCGCTAAAAGCCGTAAAGCCCCCAGAGACCAAGGCCGCATATGCCCCGTTTTCCCGCATGGTTGCCAACAGCACTTTGCCCCCCGCCATAAGATCGATCCGCTCGGCCAGCACCTGATCAATGATGGCCGCTGGCTGCCCTTTCAAAAGCGCAACCCGCTCGTGTAGGGCCTCTTCGAAATCAAGCTCGCCATTCATCGCGCGTGCAGTGATATCTTTTACCCGCGCGCCCACACCGGCGTGATCTGCCAACTCGTCAATACATTCCTGCCGGATCATAGTGCTGTCCATATCCGCAAGCAGCATTTTCTTGCGCCGGTTTTCAGCCGGTTGAACAATCAGATCAATCTGCAAATCCTGTAAATCATGCCAAACCTGCCAGCGGTTTTGTGGCAAAGATGACAGCGTGAACTCGGCGGCCTCATCTGGCGCCAACCAGATCGCATCGCCGCCGCCCCAAGCATTGCGCAGATTTTCTACGAGCGATGGGTCCAGCAATCCCGGAGCGGAAATCAAGGTGATAACAAACATTAAAACAGATCCTTGGATTTATTCATATAAAGACCGCCAGAGGCAAAGCGGTCCGCCAAAAGGGTTTGCAAGCCTGATGCCGCAAACAACCTCAAATGTCACGCAGGTATTTGCGCCAGCAATTGACCTGCTTTCCCTGCACCTGAGGGCTGGGCGTACGGCATGACTGTTTGGCTTTCGCAACCTTTATCGCTCCCCTTTTCTTTTGCCGAAATACTCACCTTTTTGAAACGGTCAGCCAAAATTCAAAACCTATGCCTACGTTCGCGGGATGCTTCAGTAACTTCAAAACCGCCGCTGTCCACGGCTACTGATATTTAGTCAAAAAACGGCCATTTTCCGCACCTCCGTCTTACCAATGCGATACTGACGTAAAACCGACTTATGATTTTGTACAATTTAAATAGGTTTCCGATAGTGGTCATGCGCGGCGCAAATACCCAAGCAGTTGGCAACATTTGATGGTTTTTGCGGTTGTTGCCCGGCGCCCCGCGGTATATCCCCGTCAGTGGGACACCCCTCCCCAACGAGGGGCGCTTATCTGGAAGGATAGATATGATGAGCATTCAAGAACCGGCATCGCGACCGGAAAATCCGCGTTTTTCGTCTGGCCCTTGTGCCAAATACCCCACCTTTGAGCTGGATAAACTAAGCGCTGCGCCTTTGGGCCGCAGTCACCGCGCCGCGGTTGGCAAAGATCGGCTTAAAGCCGCAATTGAGGGCACCCGTGAGGTGCTCGGCATTCCGGATCATTACCGAATTGGGATCGTTCCGGCATCAGATACGGGCGCGGTTGAAATGGCAATGTGGTCGCTTTTGGGCGCCCGCAAGGCCACCATGGTGGCGTGGGAAAGCTTTGGCTCGGGCTGGGTCACCGATGTGGTTAAGCAGCTGAAAATAGACGCAGATATTCAAACTGCTGCCTATGGCGAGATTGTCGATATGGCGGCTGTGGATTATGCAACCGATGTGGTGTTTACCTGGAACGGCACCACTTCGGGGGTTCGCGTTCCCAGCGGTGATGTCATTCCGGCAGATCGTACAGGGCTGACCATTTGTGACGCCACCTCAGCCGCATTTGCCATGGATTTGCCTTGGGACAAGCTCGATGTAACAACGTTTAGCTGGCAAAAAGTTTTGGGCGGCGAAGCCGCTCATGGGATGTTGATCTTGAGCCCACGGGCAGTGGAAAGACTTGAAACCTACACGCCGCCATGGCCGATGCCGAAAATTTTCCGCCTGACAAAAGGCGGCAAGCTGATTGAAGGCATATTTGAAGGCGCGACCATCAATACCCCCTCGATGCTGGCGGTCGAAGACTATCTGCTTGCTCTCGACTGGGCCCGTTCGCTCGGCGGTCTTAGCGGATTGATCGCCCGCGCTAACGCCAATGCCGGGGCCATCGAAGATTTTGTGAAATCCCGAGACTGGATTGATTTTCTTGCAGAAAATCCTGCGATTAGATCCAATACCTCAGTATGCCTGAAGTTCACAGACCCAAGAATTAGTGATCCGGCAGGATTTGCCAAAGCCGTGGCAAAGCGGCTTGATGCAGCGGATGCCGCCTATGACATCGGTGCCTACCGCGACGCCCCGGCCGGGCTTCGCATCTGGTGCGGCGCAACGGTGGAAACTGCAGATATCGCCGCAATGTTGCCCTGGCTCGACTGGGCTTTTGAGAGCGAGCTGACCGCCCAAACCCAAGCGGCCTAATCCCCCATTTTTTGAACAACTATCCAAAGAAGGAGCGCCACAAATGGCCCCCAAAGTTCTCGTTTCTGATAAATTATCCCCCACAGCAGTCCAGATTTTCCGTGATCGCGGCATTGATGTGGATTTTGAACCCGATCTTGGCAAAGACAAAGAAAAACTGCTTGAAGCTATCGGCCAATACGACGGTCTCGCCATTCGCTCGGCCACCAAGGTCACTGAGAAAATTCTAAATGCTGCGGACAATTTAAAGGTCATTGGCCGCGCGGGTATCGGGGTCGACAATATTGACCGCGACATTGCCAGTAAGAACGGTGTGATTGTAATGAATACGCCGTTTGGCAATATGATCACCACGGCCGAACACGCCATTGCTATGATGTTTGCCGTGGCGCGGCAAATTCCTGCTGCCAGCGCTTCAACCCATGCTGGCAAATGGGAAAAATCAAAATTCATGGGCGTGGAACTGACCGGCAAAACGCTGGGTGTCATCGGTGCAGGTAATATTGGCGGCATCGTTTGTGATCGTGCGCGCGGGCTCAAAATGAAAGTGCTGGCCTATGATCCTTTTTTGGGCGCGGAAAAGGCAGAAAAAATGGGCGTTGAGAAAGTCGAGCTCGATGATCTTTTGTCGCGCGCTGATTTTATCACGCTGCACGTGCCGCTAACCGATCAAACCCGAAATGTGCTGAGCCGTGAAAATCTTGCAAAAACCAAAAAAGGCGTTCGCATTATCAACTGCGCGCGCGGCGGTTTGGTGGATGAAGAAGCGCTGGCGGATGCATTGACATCAGGTCATGTCGCCGGCGCTGCCTTTGATGTTTTCGCGGTTGAGCCGGCGTTGGAAAATCCGCTCTTTGATCTGCCAAATGTGGTATGTACCCCACATTTGGGGGCCGCCACCACTGAGGCACAGGAAAATGTCGCTTTGCAGGTGGCTGAACAGATGTCTGATTACCTTCTGACCAGGGCGGTGACCAATGCGTTGAACATGCCATCGGTTACGGCAGAAGAGGCCAAGGTTATGGGGCCTTGGCTTGAGCTTTCTGGACATCTGGGCAGCTTTATCGGCCAAATGACGGACGAGCCGGTCAGTGCGATTAACATTCTTTATGATGGGTCGGTGTCCGAAATGAATCTTGAGGCTTTGAATTGCTCGGTAATCGCCGGGATCATGAAAAAAGCCAACCCCGATGTAAATATGGTCAGCGCGCCGTTCATCGCCAAAGAACGCGGTATTCAGATTAGCACCACCAATCAGGACAAATCCGGCGCATTTGATGGTTATATCAAAGTGACCGTTGTCACAGACGAGCGCGAGCGTTCCATTGCGGGCACTGTCTTTAGCGATGGAAAGCCGCGGTTTATCCAGATCAAAGGCATCAACATTGATGCCGAGATTGGCGCGCATATGCTCTATACCACTAACGAAGATGTCCCCGGCATTATCGGCACCTTGGGTCAGACGATGGGCGAAAATGGGGTTAATATCGCAAACTTTACCCTAGGCCGCGCCTCTGCCGGAGCCGAGGCAATTGCACTGCTTTATGTGGATCATCCAATCAAAGAGCAGGTGATTGAGCAATTGGCTCAAACCGGTCTGTTCAAACAGGTCAAGCCATTGTCTTTTGATGTAAGCTAGCGCATTCATTGCCCAAAGATTTGAAAAAGGCCCTTTGTTTCTTAACAGGGGCCCTTTTTTTTCGGCTTTCACTATTGAAAAATTGACTGTCTGTATGGGACAGGTATCAATCCAAAACGGCGATCCTATTCAATCTCTATTCCATCACTCAGATGACTTGCGCGCTATTGAGGGATCAACGGCTAATCCTTTTGCCGTCTGCATGGTCATCAAATCAATAAAACGGCTGATATCGCCGTCGGTACCAAGCCCGCCTTCACGCGCCCCAAAAACAGTCGTGGGAACGTTACGGAAGGCAAAGGCCTCGGCCCATACTTTTTGAACTTCGACATAGGCTGCTAATTTCTGTGCAAGCGCATTGTCCGCCTCAAGGATGGCGGTTTTTTCATAGGCAGCGGCATCTGCGCTGACTTGTTTTGCTTGCGCATCAATGCGGGCTGTGTCCAGAAGGATCTGCGCGCGCTCTTGTCTGATACGCGCAGATTCCCGTTCCCGTTCAGCTGCCGTGATTGCAAGTTGTTTTTCGGTTTCCGCATCAGTTGTTTTTTGGATTTGTTCAACTTTGGCTGCAGCCTGACGCTCGGCCACTTCGCGTTCGCGGCGGGTGATCGCCAGCAGGCGCTGCTCTTCTTCTTGCACCCTTTGCTCGCGGGCAATGGCACGATCGGCGGCCGCTTGCTGGCGCAGTCCCATACGTTCCTGAAACTTGATATTGGGCCGAACATCTGTCACCCGGGCCGAGGTCACACTGATGCCAAATTTTTCAAAGGCTTGTCTTTTGCGCTTTGGCTGTCCGGTTTCATCAAGCAGTTTTTCAACAAGAAAGACGGTTTTAAATTCATCGCCAAACTGTTCTTGATTTTCGCCAAGCGCCACATTTGCGGTTCCGGCGCGACCGCTTTCGACTTTGACGCGTTTCTCAATCCGTCTGACCAGATAAATACCATCGGCCAATTGCCGCTCGAACTCGTTGTTAAATTCGGTTTTGCCGCCCTGAAAATAATCTTCTGCTGACATTAGTGCTGCATTTGCACCTAGCGTTTCTTCAAAGGCGGGAACAAGCTCTGTGCGCAGCAGGTTTTCTGGCGACCGGTAAAGTCGTGCCATCGTCAAAAAACCTTCTTCGTCAGACGGCAGCTCAAAGCGCGCTGTGGCAGAGACGACCGCATCCACCTGATCAAGAAAAACCAGCGATTTTGGTGGCAAGTTGGCACTTGTAGTGACGCCTTCGGTTTCTGCGCGGATATCGCCTTGTCCACCTTTTATGGCCTGCACCGACATTGCATTTTTCCACGCATTATAGCGCCCAAACAGGTGCATGTTGTACCCTGTATCCGCGACCATTTTTTCTTCGCCCAAAATTGTGCGGACATGATATTTAAAGCCCGGTTCAGCATAAAAAAACATGCCGTTGAATGTAGAAATTATAAAAAGTAGCAGCCCAGCAACCTTGACGCCCCAACCGACCATATTAACCATGCCGTCAAGGTTTTTGTTGTCGGGGAAATCGAAGTTGTTGCGGATAACATATCCCGCTGCAATCACAAATAATCCAAAAATTGGCCAAAATATCATGTCTATACCTTAAAAATATCAAAAAAATAAATCGCGCCCAATACGTGGACTGAATATACTGCGTTAAACTTATAAAGAGAGCTCTGGTAAGTAAATACACTAAATAGGGTAATAGGCGAGCTTTTTTTTGGCGCTTACACGACCTGGTTCGATAAGGTATAAAAGAACCAAGATAGTACTCGTTTGCACTTGCAGAGCCAAAGGCCCCAAGTTTTGAAGAAAGTGACTTTTTAATGCCTGATCTATGTTACCCCATCTATGCTGTGGGTGATGTCCATGGCCAATTGTCCCAGCTTGAGGCAGCGCTTATCGCGATCGAAAAAGACGGCGGCAAGGATGCGGCTGTTGTGTTTATTGGTGATCTTGTAGATCGCGGTGCTGACAGCCGGCGGGTGATTGAATTGATCATCTCACTCTGCGAAGCGGGGCGGAATTTTACCATCCTAAAAGGCAATCACGACCGGATGTTTGAATGGTTTATGGAAAGTCCGCCGCGTCATGACCCACATCTTTTGGTCGGGATGCACTGGTTTCACGGCCGCCTTGGCGGGCGTGAAACGATGGCCTCATACGGGATCGAAATAGATGAAACACGTCGGCTTTTCGAAGTCCATAAAGAAGCCGTTGAAAAGGTGCCGCAAGCCCATGTTGATTTTCTGAAATCGCTGAAAATAAAACATCTGATCAGCGACAAGCTTTTCGTTCATGCAGGTATTCGCCCCGGTGTGCCGTTAGATCAGCAATCCGAGGACGATCTGCTATGGATCAGGGAGGATTTTCACGCGCATCAGGACCTTCATTCCCATCTTGTCATCCATGGACATACGGCTATTGATAGCCCAACCCATTACGGCAACCGGATTAATCTTGATGGCGGCGCTGGGTATGGCCGACCTTTGGTGCCGATGATTATCGAGGGGCGACAAATGCGCCCGCTCCTCTAAACGAAATGCCTTGCGCTTGCAATTGCGCCAAGTTTCAGCGTAAGCCCGAAACTATGTTTACAATTGCTGCACTTTATCATTTCACGCGGTTTGAGGACCCCGCTGCACTGCAGGGGCCATTGCAGGAAAAATGCGAAGCGCTTGGTATTTACGGTTCGCTATTGATTGCCAAAGAGGGCATTAATGGCACGATATCCGGCTCGCGGGATGGAATTGATGCTATTCTTGCACATTTGCGAAGTATACCGGGCTGTGCTGATCTGGAACATAAGGAAAGCACCGCCAGCCTGCCGCCATTTCCGCGGATGAAAGTAAAGCTTAAAAAAGAAATCGTAACAATGGGGCAGCCCGATGTGGACCCAAAGGCACGGGTTGGGCATTATGTTGAAGCACAAGACTGGAACGAGTTAATCTTAGCGCCCGATGTTGCCGTCATCGACACCCGTAATGATTACGAGGTTGGGATTGGCACCTTTGAGGGGGCCATAGACCCAGACACAAAATCTTTTCGCGAATTTCCAAAATGGTGGGAAGACAACAAAGATCGGTTTCACAACAAACGCATTGCGATGTTTTGCACCGGCGGCATTCGCTGTGAGAAATCGACCAACTATCTGCTGAGCCAAGGTGTTGAAGATGTCTATCACCTTAAAGGCGGTATCCTAAAGTATCTAGAAGACGTCCCAGAGGCTGATAGCAAATGGGATGGCGAGTGTTTCGTTTTTGATGCCCGGGTCTCGGTCGGACACGGACTACAGGAAGGTCCGCATCAGCTTTGCTATGCCTGCCGCCGCCCGATATTACCCGCTGATAAAGAAAACACACAATACGAACACGGTGTTGCCTGTCACCAATGTGCCGATGAAACCACGGCAGAGGACAAAGATCGCTTTCGCGAACGGCAAAAGCAAATTCATCTGGCGCGGGAACGCGGTGAGCAGCATATGGTTGGCTACGACGGCAACTAGATGTCTTCATCCGGCAAGGTTAGCCCGCCATCTGACTGCAATGGCCAAAACGGGTTCATTGCAATTTCCCAAACATGATCATCTGGATCGGCGTAGTAGCCCGAATAACCGCCCCAAAACACCTTTTGTGGCTGTTTCAGCCCTTTGGCGCCTGCGTTGATCGCAGTTGAAAAGGCATGATCAACCGCTTCTGTCGTTTCGTAATTAATAGCAAGGCTCATCGCTCCAGTTCCAAGTTTAGCCCCAGGTCGCCCTTGGTCATCGGCCAGCGCCTCAAGCCCAAAAAGTCCCAAAACCAACCCGTTCATTTGGAAAAAGACAATGCTGTCTTGCGAACGGCGATGCGCCGTCCACCCAATGGCCTCATAAAATTGCTTTGATTGGTTCAAACTTTTTACGCCGAGTGTGATCAGCGTTACGCGCTGTGGTGTCATAGTATATGCTCCTAATAAATAGTTGCCTGTATGGTCTTAGAATAAGGCTCAAACTGAAAAATCATTTAAAATATCAAGATCAAATGTGCGGGTCTTAAAATTTCTTTTGTGACTTGCCGCGATAGGTACGGGTGCCGCCGCGCCCTGCGGTCGAGCGGCCTTTGCTGCGGCTTTTTCCTTCGCTGACCGCCTCTATAGCGGATTGGCGCGCAAGCGGGTCATCGGAAACGGCCAGATCGACCGCTTCGAGCCGTTTGACTTCATCGCGCAGCCGCGCGGCTTCTTCAAATTCAAGGTTTTCGGCCGCTTTGCGCATATCGGTGCGCAGCCCTTCAAGAACCGCCTGCAGATTTGCCCCAGCCATCGGTTTGTCGATCTGGGCGGTGACGCGCGATTGATCGGTGTCGCCTTTATAAAGACCGGCGAGGATATCCTCTACATTTTTCTGTACTGTTTCCGGCGTGATGTCATGCTCTAGATTATAAGCCTTTTGCTTGGCGCGTCGGCGATTGGTTTCCGAAAGGGCGCGCTCCATCGAACCTGTTATCCGGTCTGCATACATGATCACCCGCCCATCCACATTCCGCGCTGCGCGGCCAATGGTTTGCACCAAGGATGTCTCAGAACGCAGAAATCCCTCTTTATCCGCATCCAGAATGGCAACCAGACCACATTCAGGAATATCCAAACCTTCGCGCAATAGGTTGATGCCGATCAGCACATCAAAGGCCCCAAGGCGTAGATCCCGCAAAATTTCGATCCGCTCAATCGTGTCGATATCCGAGTGCATATAACGTACGCGAATACCTTGTTCATGCAGATACTCGGTTAGATCCTCGGCCATGCGTTTGGTCAAGGTCGTCACCAAGGTGCGATACCCATCAGCAGCGACTTTGCGGATTTCATCCAGCAGATCATCCACCTGCATTTCTACTGGGCGGATTTCAACCTCGGGATCCAAAAGTCCGGTGGGCCGGATAACCTGTTCGGCGAAAACGCCCCCCGTGCGCTCGATTTCCCAATTTGACGGGGTTGCTGAAACATAGACTGTTTGCGGCCGCATGGCATTCCACTCTTCAAACTTAAGTGGTCTGTTGTCCATACAGGAGGGCAAGCGAAACCCATGCTCGGCAAGGGTAAACTTACGCCGATAATCGCCTTTGTACATCGCGCCGATTTGCGGCACGCTGACATGGCTTTCATCGGCAAACACAATTGCGTTGTCGGGGATAAATTCGAACAATGTGGGCGGCGGCTCACCCGGTGCACGGCCTGTTAGATACCGCGAATAATTTTCAATCCCGCTACAAACGCCGGTTGCCTCAAGCATTTCAAGATCAAAATTGGTGCGCTGCTCTAAACGTTGTGCTTCGAGCAATTTGCCTTCACCGACCAATTGATCCAAGCGTTTGCGCAGCTCGTCTTTGATATTGATGATGGCCTGCTGAATGGTGGGCTTTGGGGTGACATAATGCGAATTGGCGTAGATCCTGATTTGCTCAAAGCTATCGGTTTTTTCGCCTGTCAGTGGGTCAAATTCTACAATTGATTCCAGCTCATCACCAAAAAATGACAGCCGCCAAGCCCGATCCTCTAGGTGCGCTGGAAAAATCTCTAAACTATCGCCGCGCACGCGAAACGAACCGCGCTGAAAAGCCTGATCATTGCGGCGGTATTGCTGGGCCACCAAATCCGCCATGACCTGCCGTTGATTATAGCTTTCGCCGGCCTTTAGGTCTTGGGTCATAGCGCCGTAGGTTTCCACCGAGCCAATGCCATAGATGCAAGAGACAGAAGCAATGATAATCACGTCGTCCCGTTCAAGCAAAGCGCGCGTCGCTGAGTGGCGCATTCGGTCGATTTGTTCGTTGATCTGGCTTTCTTTTTCAATATAGGTGTCGGAGCGCGGCACATAGGCTTCGGGCTGATAATAATCGTAATAGCTGACGAAATATTCCACGGCGTTGTCGGGGAAAAACCCTTTGAACTCGCCGTAGAGCTGCGCCGCTAAGGTTTTATTTGGGGCCATAATGATCGCTGGCTTTTGGGTTTCCTCGATCACTTTTGCCATGGTAAAAGTTTTGCCGGTGCCGGTTGCGCCCAAAAGCACTTGGTCTTGCTCTCCGTCAATAATTCCGGTTTTCAATTCAGCGATAGCGGTGGGCTGATCCCCGGCTGGGGAAAATTCAGTCTGCATCTTAAAAGCCTTGCCGCCTTCAAGCTTGGGCCTTGCCCTTACATCGCCGGTTTCATGTCCCAGACTGTTTTGTGCCATTATTTACATTCCTATCTACCCACTAAACCTAGAAATATTTTTTAATAGGTCAAAGGCTTCAGTATTATTTGATTTGAAAATAAAAATTTTCCAATTTCACCGAAGAAATGATTCTTTTTACTTGTGAACTTACCCTTGTTTATGGGGAATAAATCTAGCATATACCAGAGTAATAAGAGGACTAAGGCAATGCGTGCACGTATCTACCAACCTGCCAAAACGGCAATGTCGTCAGGGACAGCAAAAACTCGCGTATGGGTGCTTGAATACGCGCCAGACTCTGCTCGCGAAGTGGACCCGCTTATGGGTTGGACGTCAAGCAATGATATGCAGTCTCAGGTGACGTTGCAATTTGAAAGCAAGGATGCTGCGTTAGAGTATGCCAAAGACCATAATATCACTGCAGATGTTATTGAGCCCAAGAAGCGGAAAGTGAATATCCGTCAGCGTGGATATGGCGAAAATTTTGCCACTGATCGACGCACAGTTTGGACCCATTAAACGGCTAGTCACTTGACTGCGGTTATGCCCAAAGACGACAGAGACGGGGTTTAGTATAGCCTATGGGCTGTGGCATTCAGGGCTGAGGTTCGCACAGGGTCAAAGCGGTTGAACTTACCCAGTGCACCTAGCAGGTTCGGAAAGGCCATAGAATGACGAAACCCTGTATCATTTGTGTCGCTATCACCGGCTCGGTTGCGACTAAGGCGGATAATCCTGCTCTACCCATTTCTGTGTCCGAGCAAGTTGAAAGCATCCATGCCTCTTTTGAAGCGGGGGCTTCGATCGCCCATTGCCATGTGCGCAACCCTGACCAATCGCCAACATCTAACCCCGAGCTATTTGCCCGTTTAATGGAGGGGATAAAACAGTTTTGCCCTGGCATGATTATCCAACTGTCCACTGGCGGGCGTTCCGGCGCTGGGGCCGAACGCGGTGGAATGCTGCCCCTGTGCCCGGATATGGCGTCTTTGACAGTTGGCTCAAATAACTTTCCCACCCGCGTCTATGAAAACCCGCCAGATTTGGTGGATTGGCTCGCCGGCGAAATGCGGCAATATAAAATCAAGCCGGAAATAGAAGCTTTTGATCTGTCGCATATTCATCATGCCGCAAAAATGAACCGCGAAGGGCATATCCCAGGCCGCCTCTATGTACAGTTTGTCATGGGGGTTAAAAACGCGATGCCAGCGGATAAGGATGTGTTCGATTATTATGTTAAAACCGTCGAGCGACTGCTTCCGGATGCCGATTGGTGCGGCGCTGGTATTGGCGCCCAGCAGATTAAATTAAACGAATGGTGTATTGCTGCGGGTGGACATGTGCGAACGGGTCTGGAAGACAATGTACGGCTGGATAAGCATACTTTGGCCCCGTCGAATGCGGCGTTGGTAAAGTGCGCAGTGGATTTGTGTGATCAATACCGCAGGCCGGTGGCCACATGGCAACAGGCGCGTACTATGCTAGATTTGCGGGCGGCATAATTTTCTAATTCAACGGTTTCTTCTTGGCCGGCTTGGTATTAGTATTTTCTGACGAAACTTAGTCAGGTTGGAAAATCCATGCGTCATGGCGGTCAAATTCTGGTCGATCAACTGGAAATTCAAGGGGTCGATCGGGTGTTTTGTGTTCCCGGTGAAAGTTATCTGGCGGCGCTGGATGGGCTTTTTGATAGCAAGATAGAAACCATAATCGGACGCCAAGAAGGCGGCGTTGCGATGATGGCCGAAGCGCATGGGAAGCTGACGGGCCGCCCGGGTGTGGCATTTGTTACCCGAGGCCCCGGCGCCACCAATGCCTCTGCTGGGGTGCATATTGCGTTGCAGGATAGCACCCCCATGGTGCTGTTTATCGGGCAGGTGGCAACAGATCAGCGGGACAGGGAAGCGTTTCAAGAGGTTGACTATCGCCAGATGTTTACACCCTTGGTTAAATGGGTGGCCGAAATTGATCGCACGGACCGTATTCCCGAATATATCAGCCACGCCTTTCACGTTGCGATGTCAGGTCGGCCCGGCCCCGTGGTTTTGGCACTGCCGGAAGATATTCTATCCTCAATGGCGGATGTTGCAGATAGCACCCCGGCCAATCCAGCGCGCCAGACAGTATCACAAAACGCGGTTGCTGAGGTAATAGACCGGCTAAAAGTAGCCCGTAATCCAATGGTTATTGTGGGCGGCGGGGGATGGAGCGCTCAAGCAGCAAAGGACTTAGGCAGCTTTGCTGCTGCCCTAGGCTTGCCGGTTGGCACCTCATTTAGGTGTCAAGATTACATTGATAATCGCCATCCCAATTATGTCGGGGACGTTGGCATTGCGCCCAATCCCGAACTGGCCACTTTGGTGGCAAAGTCCGATTGCATTTTAGTCCTTGGTGCCCGGCTTGGGGAAATGACTTCAGGCGGATATGAGCTGTTTGACATACCCAATCCGCGCCAAAAGATCATTCATATCCATGCCGACCCGAATGAAATAGGTCGCGTTTACCGACCTGAAATTGGGTTGGCCTGCCAATCTGGCGAATTTCTGAGCACTGCGATAGACCTTACTGCAGGGCAAAGCGCTGCCCCGCCCGCAGCGCCGCGCGCTGCATATGAACGCTGGCAGCAGCCGTTTCAAACCCCGGGCGCCGTCAAGATGGAACAAGTGATCACGCATGCATCAGAAGTTTTGCCGCATGATGCGATTATCACAAATGGCGCGGGAAACTATGCTGGCTGGCTGCACCGCTATTACTGTTATAAATCCTATCGCACACAGCTAGCCCCAACCAGCGGCTCAATGGGCTACGGGTTGCCTGCAGCAGTTGCGGCCAAACTGGCGAACCCTTCAAAAGAGGTGATCTGTTTTGCAGGCGACGGGTGTTTTCAAATGACCATGCAGGAATTTGGCACTGCGGCGCAATATGGCGCTAAAGTCATTGTGATCGTGGTAAATAACGGAGTTTATGGAACGATCCGCATGCATCAGCAACGCAGCTATCCAGAGCGGCCTTCTGGCACCACATTGCATAATCCAGATTTTGCTGGCTTGGCCCAATGCTATGGTGGCTATGGTGAGCATGTCTATAAAACAGAAGAGTTTCCTGCAGCTCTTGCGCGTGCACGCGCCGCCAGCACATCAGCGATTATCGAGCTTCACACGGACCCCAGTGCAGTATCTCCGCGCACCGCAGGCTAAATCCAAGCAGCAGCAACCTATAAAGAAAAAGGTAATTTTTCAGCTTAGCTGGGCCCAATAACTGTACAGGTGACATTACGGGCAGTTAATCTTTCGCAGGCACGATCTGCCGTATCCTGGTTAAGCCCTACAAAAGTGGCTTCAAACCCGAGCTTTCCCTTTTGAACTTTGCGCAGCGATCCATTTAATGTGCTGATTTCTGCCAAAGCGGTTTTTATCAGCATTTTTTCAGCTGAAAACTGGGTCGAAAAGCGTCCGACATTAATTGCCCAGTTTTGCCCACCAGATGTGGATAGGCGCGCTACAATTTCAGGCTCTAATGGCTTAGCGCTGACTGTCTGCTGGCTGGTGAATTTTGCAGGGCGGGCTTTGGGGACAAGACTTGACCCAGGAGGGGCTGATACCTCAGAGGTATTGGCCACAATCAGAGCGGCGGCTATTTCATCTTTCAAATTAAGCGTGGCAACCTGTAAAGGCGCGCTTGTTTCAAACGGTCTTGCCTTCGGTCTCAGGCTTTTGTTGACAGCCGTTTTAAAGGTTGTCCTTTTGCCGAAAGTGCCGTTCTGGGCAAGACGCGAATAATCTGGTTTTGATGGTTTAACCTCGGCGACAGTCGTGGGCGCTTTTTTAAATCCGAGGTTCATCAGTTTGGCCACTTGGGCATTGCGGGTGGTGGTCGACCGTCCCCCAAAAACAGTGGTGATGATCCGCTCGCGGCCTCTTTCGGCGGAAGCCACCAGGTTAAAGCCTGCAGCGCGTGTATATCCGGTCTTAATTCCATCAGCGCCCTTATAAGCGTTCAAAAAGCGCCGATTTGTATTTCTGACCATCCTTATTTTGGCATTGTGTTCACGGCGCGAAAATAAATGATAATAGTCCGGAAAATCATAAAACAGATGGCGCCCCAAAGTTGTCATATCGCGCGCGGTGGATAAGTGACCCGACTCCGTTAGCCCATGGGCGTTCTTGAACGTCGTGCGGGTCATTCCTATTGCTTTGGCAGTCCGGTTCATACGCCGGGCAAAGGCCGCCTCAGAACCTTCTATAGCTTCGCCAAGGGCGGTGGCGGCATCATTGGCTGATTTTATCGCAGCCGCGCGGATCAAATAGCGTAACTTGATGCGCTGGCCTTGTCTCAACCCAAGCTTGGAGGGTGGCTCAGAGGCCGCTTTGCGCGATATGCGCACCATTGTATCAAGTGAAATTTCACCACTTTCTACAGCTTCGAATACCACATAGAGCGTCATCATTTTCGTTAGGGATGCAGGGTGAAGACGGGTATCTGCATTTTCAGAATGCAGAGTTTTACCAGTTCTGGCGTCTATCACCATGGCAGCATAGGGTGCGGCCATTGCACTGAACGGTAAAATAACCAGCATCCATAATGCGGTTGCCGCAAATACCCAAAACCGAGCCGGCGTTTTATGCCGTCTTTTCATGGTAACTGTCCTTGTCTGCCTCACGCCGCCATTTTTGGCTGGCTTTATTTTTTTCAAAGATAGCACAACACGATTCGCGAATAAAGCCTTCAATTTCAATGGATTTATGGGAATTTCGGATGTATTTTGTAGCACATTTAGCGGTTCTTAGCTTGCAAGCCACAACTAAAAGGTCTTTTCCCGATGTTCTTTGACATGCCCTCATTATGGCTAGTTTTGACCATTTGCTGATTTATCGTGTAAAAACGCGGTTTTCGGAGGGACGGATTTGCACGGTGTTACACCCAAATTAGGCTGTGAGCCTGCCTATATCCAGGGGTTGGCTGGTTTATGAAACACTGCTTGATGCTGCGGCACTTAGACATTTTTCAAATCTGACTTGAATTGTTGCTGAGCAGGGCTTTTCTCTGGCGTCAGACAAGTTATATACTGACACAGCGGCAATACCAATTTGGGGTCTGGATGGCGGGTCTTGTATTCAAAATGACCGATAAACCTGATGGCGATAACGATCAGGACGTTCTGGTTGACACACGCGCCAAAACCGAGCGCCCTCCGCTTTATAAAGTCATGCTTTTAAATGATGATTACACCCCTATGGAATTTGTTGTTATCGTTCTTGAGCGCTTTTTTGGGATGAATCAGACGCAGGCGTTTGAAATCATGCTGACTGTGCATAAAAAAGGCTTGGCGGTGGTCGGCGTATTTAGCCATGAAGTGGCAGAAACCAAAGTGGCGCAAGTGATGGATTTTGCCCGTCAACATCAGCATCCGTTGCAATGCACGATGGAAAAAGAGTAAAGCATCTTTTTAGACTGACAATGGTACCTAAGTGTTTGATGCGCGATTTGAATTTAGCTTAAGACAAGGCAAACTGGTTCTTCCCCAGAACAAAAGCTGTGCGGTGTTTTTTCCAGATTGCTTGGGGGATATTGCGCCACTGGCAGATCTCAAGCCGAAAATCATGCATAGGTTCAAGCCCCTCGTGGATCTATTCCAAGACCATGGGTTTGATCCTCTGCCATCTGAACCTTCTGATCTAGATGTTGCCGTTGTACATTTGCCAAGGGTCAAACGTCTGGCCCGACATCTGATTTACTCCGCTGCGCGCGCGGCCGGTCCTGACGGGCTTATATTGGTCGATGGCGACAAATCGCAGGGCATCGACAGTCTGATCAAGGATATAAAGGCCCGTACCGAGCTGCAAGGCGTTGTCTCAAAAGCGCACGGAAAGCTCGCATGGTTTGTCGCCAATGGGGTCTTTGATGATTGGCAAGCTGATGGTTTCGATCCAATCGAAGATGGGTTTGTGACAAAAGTCGGCGTTTTCTCGGCTGATGGCATTGATCCGGCTTCGCAGCTTTTGGCGTCTTCCTTGCCAGAAGATTTAAGCGGCCGGATCGCTGACTTTGGTGCCGGGTGGGGGTATTTGACACGCTTTTTATTCAATTATGCCAATATTAAGCATATTGATTGCATTGAAGCAGACAGCGCGGCCTTAGACTGTGCACGCCAAAATTGTGTGGACGACCGGGTGGCCTTTCATTGGAGTGATGCCACCACATGGCGTGCACACACAGCACTTGATGGCATTGTGATGAACCCGCCATTTCATAACGGGCGGGCCGCTGATCCAGCAATTGGACAAGCTTTTATTGCCTCTGCAGCGCGAAATTTAACCGCTCATGGGCGGCTTTTTTTAGTTGCCAACCGGCAATTACCATATGAGAAAGCGTTGCAGAGCTGTTTTGCAAATGTAAAGCAAATTGCTCAGAATAATCTGTTCAAAGTTTTGTTTGCAAATCGCCCTCTCGTACATTTGCGAAAAACTCGCTAATCTCACGCCGAGAATCAAGGAGCTGATATGTCATTCTCGATTGATGGAAAGACAGCAATTGTGACAGGCGCTGCAAACGGAATAGGTTTGGCCATTGCCCGGCATTTTGCCGAGCAGGGCGCAAATGTGATGTTTGCGGATATGGATGAAGCCAGCTTGCAAAAGGAAGTTGGCGGCGATTCTGATCAAAGCAATCTGCAATATTTCGCCGGTGATTTGCGCGAAAAACTCACTATCGCAAACCTGCTGTCGGCCACGCTTGATAGTTTTGACCGTGTCGATATTTTGATCAACGCGTCCCGGCAAATGATGGCCTCAGACCTTTTGGATTTAAATGATAACTCGGTTGAAACCCTGTTGAGCCAGAATTTTATGACCAGTTTGCGGTTGTCGCAATTGATTGCCACGCGAATGATAAAGCAAAGTGGATCGCAAAGCGAAGGTCAGGCGGGTGCGATTGTCAATCTGTCCTCGATTGCGGCCCGTCGGGCGCATCCACAGCTTTTGGGATATTCGGTATCCACCGCGGCGCTTGATCAAATGACGCGGGCCATGGCGGTGGCCTTGGCGCCGCACCGTATCCGGGTCAACGCAGTTGCTTTTGGCTCAGTGATGTCGGCAAGCCTTCAAGATATGCTCAAAGACAACAGTGACTTTCGCAGTGATATCGAAAAGCATACACCGATGGGACGTATTGCGCCTGCATCTGATGTGGCCGAAACAGTGCAGTATCTTGCTTCGGAAAGCGCCGGTTTTGTCACGGGTCAAATCCTGACCGTGGATGGCGGGCGCACATTGATTGACCCAGTCGAAGCGCCGGCACATTAAGGTGGGTGCATTGGTTAAAAGGGCTGTGGCGTAGCGCCGCGAACGGGCAAGTCCGCTTGACACGCAAGTGCGTTGCCAACACACAGCTTTCATAAAAGCGCAAGGCAAAAAAACGGAAAACATGGTGACAATATCTGATCAGCAAAAGCAACAGGCCAGTGCGTGGTTTCATCAATTGCGTGATGAAATAGTTGCTTCTTTTCAACAGCTTGAAAACGATCACGCCGATGGAATGATGGCTGAAAAACCTGCTGGAACCTTCGATGTTACCACCACCCAGCGGCAGGCAGACGATGGCGGCGATGCGGGGGGCGGCTTGATGAGCGTTCTGCGCGGAGGGCGCGTTTTTGAAAAAGTCGGGGTCAATGTTTCAACCGTTTATGGCCGCCTTGGCGATCAGGCGCAGGCGGCGATGCGGGCGCGGCTGGGGCTGAGCGATATTGCCGATGATCCGCGCTTCTGGGCCAGTGGTATTTCTTTGGTGGCCCATCTGCAAAACCCGCATTGCCCTGCGGTCCATATGAACACGCGCATGTTCTGGACCCCGAAATCGTGGTGGTTCGGGGGCGGGTCGGATTTGAACCCCTGCATCGAATATGCCGAAGATACGGCGCATTTTCATGCCACTCAAAAAGCCCATCTAGACCCGCATGATCCGGCGCTCTACCCAAAGCTAAAGGCTTGGGCGGATGAGTATTTTTACGTTCCCCACCGCAAACGTGCACGCGGCGTGGGCGGAATATTTATGGATGATCGCTGCAGCGGTGACTGGGCGGCAGATTTTGCGCTGACCCAGGATATTGGCCGCGCGTTTTTACCCGCCTATCTGCCTTTGGTGACCAAACGCATTGCGCAGCCGTGGAGCGATGAAGACAAGCAAACCCAATTGCGCCACCGTGGGCTTTATGCTGAATTTAATCTGGTCTATGACCGCGGAACAAAATTTGGTCTGGCTACAGGGCATGATCCAGAAGCGGTTTTGATGAGCCTGCCGCCACTGGCCAAATGGGATTAATGCATCCTGCTTAGGGGTCTGAACGTCGTTAAAAAACGGGCACTGTTTTGCGTCGGTATTGCGGCAGTATGACGGTGGTGCCATTTTACGGCTCTGGCCATCGGTTTTTGGGCGTTAAGTTGCTTGCAAAGAGCAGCTTTTTTGTCTCTTCTAGCGGAAATCACCACAGCAAAGGAATGCCCAATGACGCAAATAAATGCCCTGATCGACATTGTTGGGCCGTCGCATGTGCTCACTGGCCGGGATTGCGAAAAATATTCCAGTGATTGGTTCAAATTGCATCCTTTCACCCCCTTGGCGGTGGTGCGCCCGGCAAATGTGCATCAGGTGTCAGAGATCGTTAAATGGGCCAATTCAGAAAAGATCGCCGTGGTGCCAATGGGCGGCAACACGGGGCTGGCTGACGGAACCTTTGCCGAAGCCGCGCTGGTGCTGTCGCTTGAGCGGATGAATGCCATTCGGGAAATCCGGTCTGACGCCCGTCTTGCAGTGGTTGAGGCCGGGGTGATCCTGTCTGATCTGCACGAAGCAGCAGAAGAGCATGATTTTATCTTTCCGATGACCTTTGGGGCGCGCGGCTCGGCCATGATCGGCGGTATGCTGTCGACCAATGCAGGGGGATCAAATGTGCTGCGCTATGGCAATACCCGTGATCTCTGCCTTGGGATCGAAGTGGTGCTGCCCAACGGCGAGATCATGGAGATGATGTCCGAGCTTCACAAAGACAACTCTGGCTATAATCTTAAACATCTGATGATCGGCGCAGAAGGCACACTGGGCATTATCACCGCCGCTGTGCTGCGGTTGATGCCACAGCCGCGGGCTTATGCCACCGCTATGTTGGGCGTGCCCTCGCTTGATGCGGCGCTGAGCATTCTCAATGCGCTGCAATCAGCCACGGGCGGTTCGGTTGAAGCCTATGAATATATGCCGCGGTTTTATATTGAAAAATATGCAGCGCATTTTGCCGACCGCCAACTGCCATTTCCGATCCAATATGATGTCAATATTCTGGTCGAGGTGGCCACCACCGCCGAGGATTTATCCGCCGCTGATGACACCGGCCAAATCCGGCTGTCGGCGCGGTTTGAAGAGATTCTAGCCGATCAATTGCAAAGCGGCGCGATTCTAGATGCGGTCGTTGCCCAGAACGACACACAGCGCGCCCAAATGTGGCATCTGCGCGAAAGTGCGGCAGAGGTCACAGTGGCCCAAAAGCCTCTGGTCAATCACGACATTGCTGTGCCGCTTGATAAAGTGGCGGTGTTTCTGGACCGCATGCAGGATCGTTTGGCGGCGCTCGATCCCGGGGCTGAGACCATTGTTGTTTCGCACCTTGGGGATGGCAATATCCATTATCCAGTTTGGCCAAAAAGCCATGACCTAAAGGTGCATGCAGCCATCACTGAGGCGGTGGAAGATGTGGTTCTAGAGCTTGGCGGCAGTTTTTCCGCCGAACATGGTATTGGCCGCAGTAAGTTGCCGTCAATGGCGCGGCGCAAAAATCCGGTGGCGGTTGCAGTGATGCGGCAGATCAAACAGGCGCTTGATCCGAACAATATCCTTAATCCGGGCAAGGTTATTCCACCGCAGAACGCCAAAGATTCCTAGCTTTTATCCCCCGATCGCCAATCAAAAAATCCCGGCCCGCTTTGGGCCAGCAGACGTGCGGCCATTTCGCTGCCCAGTGCGGCGCCATCTTCGATCGGGGCGCTTTGATCATCGCTGATCGCTTCGGACCCGTCCGGGCGCAGCACTTCACCGCGCAGGCGCAGCGTGCTGCCACTTAGCTCGGCCAAGCCTGCAATCGGGGTTTCGCACGATCCGTCCAGTGCCGCCAAAAAAGCCCGCTCAGCAGCCAGCCGATGGCCCGTATCTTGGTCATGGATCGCTTCAAGCAGACCGGCTGTTCGCGCGTCGTCACTGCGCCGCTCGATCCCAATCGCCCCCTGCGCCACGGCGGGTAGCATATCTTCGATCGGAATGGGCGCTTTGGCCAAATCAGTCATTTTGAGCCTATTGAGGCCTGCAATGGCCAAGAACGTACAGGCGGCAACCCCCGCATCCAGCTTTTTCAGGCGGGTTTGTACATTGCCGCGAAACTCGACGATGTGCAAATCGGGGCGGCGGTGCAAAAGCTGGGCCCGCCGGCGCAGCGATGAAGTGCCGACAGTTGTGCCTTCGGGCAGGCTGTCGATGCTGCCGTAGTGGGTGGATACAAAGCCGTCGCGCACATCTTCACGCGGCAGGTAGGTATCCAGCAGCAGACCTTGGGGCTGTGCCACTGGCATGTCTTTCATCGAATGAACTGCGATATCAATGCCGCCTTCAAGCAGCGCAGCTTCAATTTCGCGGGTGAAAAGCCCTTTGCCGCCGATGTCTTTCAGCGGGCGGTCCTGAATTTTATCGCCGGTGGTTTTAATCACCACGATCTCAAAGGCGCTTTGCGGCAATGCAAAAGCCGCCGACAGCCGCTCGCGGGTTTCATAGGCCTGCGCCAGCGCCAATGGCGAGCCGCGCGTGCCGATTTTAAGCGGAGCACTTGGATTTGGTAAAATCTGGGTCATATATCTGGTTTAAGTCGGTCAACACATTCTGATAAGAGCTTAGCGGCGATGCCCGCCAAGAGGGCGGCGA
>ERZ1048686.697-NODE-697-length-30777-cov-13.610995_pt1 | contig 30777 bp, 37 predicted proteins | sample MGYA00383099_ERZ1048686 | MGnify/ENA primary metagenome ERZ1048686 (study PRJEB29581, sample SAMEA5548369) | metagenome | biome: marine; feature: coastal; material: water | depth 25 m | study: Short-term variability in the microbial, nano- and picoplankton... | reverse complement strand
ATTCAGTTGCAGCATTGGTTCCAAAAGCTGAAATTGATGGCGAAATGGGTCAATCCCATGTCGGATTACAAGCTCGGTTGATGTCCCAAGCACTACGTAAATTAACAGGTTCTATCAATAAAACACAAACAACCGTAATTTTTATAAATCAAATTCGAGAAAAAATTGGTGTTATGTGGGGATCTCCAGAAACTACAAGCGGTGGTAGAGCACTAAAATTTTATGCCTCAGTACGCATAGATATTAGAAGAATAGAAACCCTTAAAGTTGGTGCCGAAATGATTGGTAATAGAGTTAGAGCTAAGATAGTTAAAAATAAAGTAGCTCCACCATTCAAAGAAGCACAATTTGACATTATGTTTGGTAAAGGAATATCAAGAGAAGGTAGTTTATTAGACGTTGGTGTAGAACATGGAATAGTACGTAAAGGTGGAGCCTGGTTTACTTATGATGATGTTCAGCTAGGACAGGGTAAAGAAAACTCTAAGAACTACTTGAGGGAAAATCCAGACTTAGCATTACAACTTGAAAATGATGTTTACAAAGCTGTTGGTATGATTGAATCTGACTCTGATGAAGAAACAACTGAGGAGCCTGAAGAAACAAAAGAGGCCAAAGCTTCTAATAAAGAAAAATAATATATATATTTTTTAAAAACATTCATATAATTTAACTGTGAAATCAACAGTTGAATTAACCAAATCAGTAAAAGCGAAGCCATCTAGAAGTGGCCTCAACTATTTTGTAAAAACATTTGGATGCCAAATGAATGAACACGATTCAGAACGTATTGCTGGATTGTTTGAATACGATGGAATGCAAAAAGCATCATCGGTCGATGATGCAGATGTTCTATTTGTAAATACATGTACTATTCGTGAAAATGCAGATGATAAATTGTACGGTACACTCGGACAACTTAAAAAATGGAAAGGTGAAAAACCTAAAAGAAAACTTCTTGTTGGTGGTTGTGCTGCCCAGAAAGATAAAGAATTAGTTAGACAGAGAGCTCCTTGGGTGGATGTAGTTATAGGAACTCATAACCTTACTAATATAGTCAATCTTTTAAATCAAACTGAAGACTGGGGCCCAGTAACGGAAGTCATTGATGAGATACAATCTCTACCAACTGATGCACCATCTATTCGTGAATCAGAAGTTTCAGCATGGCTAACAATTCAAATAGGATGTAACAATAGTTGTACATTTTGCATTGTTCCTTCTGTCCGTGGTCCAGAAATTAGTAGAAGACCTTCTGATATCGTTAACGAAGCTAAAGCAATGGTCCATAGCGGTGTTAAAGAAGTAACACTGTTAGGTCAGAATGTTAATTCTTATGGAAGAGACTTGAGAATAAACGGATCTTCGAAACCCTATTTTACTGAACTATTGACCGAATTAAACGAAGTTGAGGATCTGAAACGTATACGCTTCACCTCACCACATCCTAAAGATTTCAAAGAACACACTTTACAAGCTGTTAATGAGCTATCAAAAGTATCAAAACAGATCCACATGCCCTTGCAAAGTGGAAGTAATAAGATATTAAGAAATATGCAACGTGGATACACACAAGAAAAATATATGCAAAAACTTAATTTAGCTAAAGATACTATTGCAGACGTTTCCCTAACAACAGATATAATTGTTGGATTTCCTGGTGAAACAGATAAAGATTTTGAAGAAACACTTAAAGTTATTACAGAAGGTAAATTTGATGCAGTTTATATGTTCAAATTTTCTCCACGTCCCGGAACAAAAGCAAACTACATGGAAGATGACTTTGTGGAAAAAGCTACGATTGATTCACGTTTTATGGAATTAAAACAACTTCAAACTGAGATAAGTCATCAACGATACAAAAGATTCATAGGAACACAACAAGATTTATTAGTTGAGAAATATTCAAAAAAAACAGATGAATTTCTCAGTGGAAAAATAGATGGAGGTCAAACAACTCACATTTCATCGGAAAATGTTCAAATCGGAGATTTTATTAAAGTCAAAATAACTGATGCAACTCCGTTTGCATTGACCGCGGTACCTGTTTAATTGTTATATTTTTTAACTGGTGTTACCTCATCTGGTAAATCTTCTGTTGCTCATGAGATTGCAATAGAACGTAATATTCCAATTCTTTCACTAGATTCAATGGCCGTGTATAAGGGCCTTGATATTTTAAGCGCTAAACCTACAGATGTAATGCAAGCACAAGTACAGTATCTAGGAATAGATATAGCTGATCATGATCAGAACTTCTCAGTTGTTGATTATCTAAACTATTTGATAGATATTGATTTTCCTAAAATGACTTTTGAGAAAGACATATTGGCGGTAGGTGGTACCGGACTATATTTTTCATCAATGATTAAAAACTTTGAATTCAAACCAACTGATCCAACTATTCGCGCTGAACTTGAACAATTGAACTATGGACAATTACTAAAATTCCATGAGATTTATAAAATTGAACTCCCAAATGTTGAGCTCAATAAACGTAGACTAATCAGAAACATTGAAGCAAGTCTTCTTGAGGATTCAAAGTATGTATTTCCAAAACTAAATGTTAAAAATGATAATGTAGGTATCTTTTGGAATAATCCGGACTATAAATTAAATATCCAGAAAAGGACCAAAAAAATGATTGAAGATGGTTTAGCAGAGGAACTTAGTTCATTAAATAATCCATCAAAAACAATTATGCAAGCTATCGGAATGAATATAGACACAGACATTGAGAGCAACATTAATCAAAAAACTTATAAATTAGCAAAAAAACAGATCACTTGGTTCAAAAAAGAACTGTCTTTAGTGAGTCACACTACAAATGATTCAAATTTTATTAAACAGGAAATGATAGAGTTAATGCATGAGTAATTTTGCATACATGTCTGGAACAGGAAATGATTTTATTGTTTCCACATATACTGGTCCAACTTCTGAAATTCAGATAATTTCTCTAGTTGCAGATTCTGACTACGACGTGGACGGAGTAATCTTCGTTGAGTCCATTGATAATCAAACTGTAAAAATGCATTACTTTAATAGTGACGGTACAACTGCTGAATTATGTGTAAATGGTGTGCGATGTACTGCCAAATATGCATTTGATAACGAGCTAGTAACAGAATCTATAATTACTGTTCAAGCTCCTGTGGGAAATCTCATAGCAACGATCGAAGACTCAGTTGTTAGAGTTAGTGCACCCATACCAACCTATGCGGACGAACCAATTAGCATAGACGAATTTAGTGGTATTAAAGCAGAGATAGGAAACCCACATTTTTTAGTACAGGTTGATGAAGTAGAATCGTTTGACTTGGAAAGTTTCTCAAAGAAAGTTGTTTTGTCTAATACTTTTTTAAATGGAGTTAATGTTGAAATATACCAAATAATTAACGATAACTTTATAAAAACAAGAGTGTTTGAAAGGGGAGTTGGAGAAACAGATGCCTGTGGTTCTGGAGCGTTATGTCTTTTCAATTACCTATATTCTGAAAATAAAGTTTCAAATCCAACAACAATATTATTTCCTGGGGGCGAATTAGATCTTGAATTTAAAAATGAAGAATTATTTTTAAGTGGTACAGTTACATATCTCTAAATAAAGATACAACCTTACCTACAACACTGATATTTTCATTAATTTCAATATTGTCATAGTTTTTATTTGCTGGGATTAAATATTGTTTATTTCTTATAGTGTCTAAATATTTGACTGTTGCTTCTGTCTCTAATACTAAAAAAGCACCAATATCTCCATTAAGTGGTTCTTTTGATTTATCTACGACTACTAAATCTCCATCATGTATACCAGCATCAATCATTGAATCACCATTAATCTTTAATGCAATCAGAGAGTCATTAAAATTACTTTCTGGATAGGGGAGTTCGCCAATTTTATTTTCTTCTGCAGTAAGCGGTAATCCAGCTGCTATTTCACCAACAATCGGAACACTCCTGAATTCACTTATAGAGTTATTTAAATGAAGAGATCTGGATTTTCCTTCAGATTTAACTATGACACCCTTTTTTTCAAGTTTTTTTAAGTGGTATTGAACTGTACTGGTTGATTTAAGATTGACTGCTTCACAAATTTCCCTAACAGAAGGTGAATATCCATCATTTTTTAATGTGAAATTAATGAATTCTAATATTTCTTGTTCTTTATTACTCATACGCTAGTTTAGCACATATGTTCTAAAATAAAAAGTGTCACACCAAGTTTCTAATCTTTAATTATGAACAATTTAAAAAACTTACTGTATTTATTAACATTTGTTGTTGTTTTTTCTTATATTTCAACACCTATTTTGATTAATAACAATCAACCAGTTACTACATCTAATGAGATTTCTTACAAAGTTGTAAAAGGAGACAATTTATGGGTAATAGGGAATAAGCTTAATGCAGAGAATATCTCAGAATTCGTTTTTGAAGTTAAAAAAGCAAATAATCTTGCAGAATCAACACTTTCTGTAGATCAAATAATAATAATACCCTAGTTTGTTTGCTTAAAACATGAAAAAACTTTATAATATACCATATATGGTATGTCCTTTCTGCCAAGCAGAGGAAACATCGGTAGTAGATTCACGAAAAAACAGTGAAGGTACATCAATTCGTAGAAGAAGGAATTGTTCAGCCTGTAAATCTCGTTTCACAACTTATGAAAAAGCTTCAATTGGACTAATTGTTGTAAAACGTAATGGCAACAGAGAAGAATTTAACTTAGAGAAGCTTCACCAAGGTGTTCAAAATGCTTTTGGAGGTCAGGAACTTAGTGAAAAGAAACTTAAAGCACTTGTAGATGCAATTTATATGGATATCAAAGAACAAGGCAACAAGGTTCAGTCAGAATTCATAGGTGAAACAGTACTTTCTCACCTCAAAGAAGTTAATGAGGTAGCATATGTGAGGTTTGCCTCGGTATATAAGGAATTTTCAGACGCATCAGATTTCGAGAAAGAAGCAGCTGAGTTTAATTAATCTAGTTGCTGGATGCTTTCATAGGTAGCAATTTTATTAGTTTTAAAAATAGCTAGAGAATTTTCAAATGCTACTAATTCAGTTTCTTTATTAAGAAGCAGTGCGTTTGCAATTGCTTCGACAACATCGTACTCAGTATTTCGTAAAGCAGCTAATAATCTTCCGTGCAGATCCTCAGCTGTAATTATTGCAGTGTTAATTAAATTTTTATGATTATTCATTTCAGCGATCTCTGGTAATTCATCGTAGTTTCTTTTACTTGTTGCAGTAATTTCTGAAAGTGCAACTGTAAGTACGTCGACTTCAGTTGTTTCATCTATTTCTAACAAAGTGTCATATATAAGTACTTCTGATACAAGTATGCGATATGTTAATAAATCATCAAGATCATTAATTAATGTAAAAATTGTAGATAAGTTGTAATTAATATTTACTAAATCTACGTCTTCCTTCTGTGTGATTAAACTTTGATACTCTAGAGTAGAAGATTCCACAGATTGCAAGTAGGCACTTGCATTAGAAATATCGTATTTTGAGTAAAAAGTATCAGTAGAAATTTCTAAAACATTTTGCAAACCTTCTATGAGATTATTCGTTTCACTTGCAAGATTTGAACTTACTTCTATTACTTCCTCTTGTTGAGCTGAGCGTGTTGTGAAAGCATTTATAGCGGTACCAATGATTGTAATAGTTAATAATGTACCAAGTAAGGGCATAACCCACTGGCGTCTTGATTCAACATCACTCCATATTTTTTGTATTTTACTAGTAACGTTTACTGGTTTAAATGTCTCAGTTGGTAGCTCTACTGTTTCAGGAATCTGATCTGAGTCGTTGTTAAATACTTCTTTCGTATCGTTTATATATGATTCAATTGATGATGGTTCCCTTACTTCAGTTTTAATCTCTGAATATATATTTAATTCTTGAGGTACCTCATTTTCAGTAATTTCTTCCATTCCGGAGTAATCCTGAGGGTTTTGAGAAATGACAGTTTCTGTTTCAAAACCCAACATCTCAAGAATTTTAATTCTATCTGTACTTTTAGCTTTATTTATAAAAATAAAATCTCTAATATTCATCAATGAAAGGTTACCATTGTGTATGAGTAAAAACATTCAAATTAAATTACTGAGCACCGAAGCTTTGGTTCCTAAAAAGCAACATGAATCAGATATAGGATTTGATTTATCCTCAATTGAAGAAGTACTACTCCCAAATAATCGAGTAACACTTGTTAATACTGGCATTGCTATTTCATTAGATAAAGGGATTGCAGGTTTTGTATTACCTCGTTCAGGTCTAGCCAGCAAACATCAAATCACTTTAATTAATTCACCTGGATTAATTGATCCTGGATACACAGGAGAGCTGAAGATTCCTTTAATTAATCACAGTGAGAATGACTACACAATAACAAAGCATGAGAGAGTTGCACAATTAGTTCTTCTTAACACAGAAAATGTATCATTTGAAATAGTCGAAGATTTAGAGAGCTCAGAAAGATCAACAAAAGGTTTTGGTTCTACTGGATAAATATTTATTTAATGCTGACACATAGCTAATATTAAATCTATGCGGTAGTAGCTCAGTCTGGCTAGAGCGTCACCTTGCCAAGGTGAAAGTCGAGGGTTCGAATCCCTTCTACCGCTCAAATGGCGACGTGGCGGAGTGGCTACGCAGCGGTCTGCAAAACCGTGTACACCAGTTCGATTCTGGTCGTCGCCTCCAAACGTCGGAGTTAAATTTGATAGCAATAACAGGTTCAGGAGAATATTTACCAGGGATATCGCATGCAGATTCGCAGTTATTGGAAAAACTTAGCAGCAAACCAAACATTCTTACTTTCCCCACAGCTGCAGGTAAAGAAAGTGCATCCCGTATTGATTATTGGTGTGACCTAGCAGATACACATTTTTCGCAATTTAATGCTAACCATCAAAATATTAGAGCACTTAAGCACAATGATTTCTTTGATGAAGAGTTACTTGATACTGTTAGAAAAGCTAATTTTATATATTTCTCAGGTGGTAATCCAACATATTTATACGACACCATAAAAAATACACCCTTTTTTAATGAAATAGTAAAAATACACAACAGCGGAGGTATCCTTGCTGGCTGCAGTGCCGGTGCAATGATAATGGGTGAAAAAATGATTAAGGGCTATGGTTTTAATTTTGTAAATAATGTTGTTGTTATTCCACATTACGGAGAGTCTTTTTATTCCTGGGTTACAAATACAGTGAAATTGCTTAACCGAGGCAGTTATAAACTTTTATGTTTAGAAAAAGATACCTATTTCACAATTAACGATGACCAGATTGAAATAATAGGAAGCAACAATGTGCATATAATATTTAAAGATAAACATGATACGTATAAACACGGAGATATATTGGATAAAAGCGAGTTGTTAAGTTAAATGTGTGGTCGTTATTACTTAGAATTAAATAGTTTAGAAAAAGAAAAATATGCATTGAATGCAGAAATAAATTATGAGACTAATTTTAATATCACTCCTCAATCACAAGTTCCTATAGTTATTAATGACGAGCTAATCATGGCCACATGGGGTTATTTTCCTGAGTGGTTAAAAAAACAAAAAAACTCTAAACCACTTTTTAATACTCGATGGGAAACAATCAAAGAAAAAAGAACATTCCAGTCGGCGTATAAAAAGAATCGCTGTTTAGTTCCACTTTCAGGCTGGTATGAATGGAAAAATGTCAATGACGAAAAACATCCTTATTATTTTTTTGGTAATGAAAAACTTGTACATGCTGCTGGTCTTTACTGGAAACGTTCTAGTGGTGATCTAGAATTTTCGATTATTACACAAGATGCATATGGTGACTTAGCGAGCATTCACAACAGGACACCTTTATTACTTAGTAAAAAGAATGAAGAAAAATGGATAGCAAATTATGATGTCGACCTTCTCTACGAAGAGATTTCAGAGAACACTCAGACATTAGTTAATTTCCACAGAGTTACTAAAGCAGTAAATAATCCAAAAAATAAAAATTCCTCATTAATAAATGAATACACTGAGGTGCCCTTCTAATGAATTCTCAATCGCCTATATATTCCTTTAAATTTACTATTTCATGGATCGGTATATATATATTGGTTGTTTTTATTCTCACACGTTATTTAAACACCTTTATTTCTGCATATCTCGGGCTTTGGATTTTAAATCTTTTGATTGAACTTGCTGAAAGATTATTGCTGAGATTCGGTAAACGTATCTACACCGTAGAGCGTTAGGATTTACTTACTTGTAATTCTTTGCTATATTTGACAAAAGGGAGATTAGCTCAGTCTGGCAGAGCGCTACCTCGACAAGGTAGATGTCACAAGTTCAAATCTTGTATCTCCCACAATAAAATGAACCAATTATTGAAAAAATCAGTTTTCTTTTATAAAAGACACGGACGATTCTGGATAACTAAAAGATTAGAAATATATATTTGGGTAGTGCTTATCGTCTTATCTTTTTATAGATTTTTGAGTACTAATTAAATCAACATTCGCTTAAAAAATCTTTTACTTTATAGTTAAGGATGACCGTTTATTTGGGTAGTATTCAACTCACTTAAATATGTATAAAGGAATTTACAGTGGTCATTTAGAAAAGAGGGGTTTCTCCAGGATGGGAATTCCCTTTTTTCTTTTATAACTAAAATAATCAATTACATAGACTTGGATGATGTCAAAGAAAAATATTGGTCATATACGTTTAATTATTTCTTTTACACTAATAATTGGACTGCTTTCGTTGATTACTCCTGATACAGATTTAGAGATATTTAATCTTAATATATTGCAATTTATTTTATTGTATGTCTGGTTAGTACAGATAATTGCCTTTATATTTGCATTTATTTACCAAACAGAAAGATATTACGATTTTATTGGTAGTTTGACCTATTCTTCATCTACATTAATAGTCTATTACTACCTTCCTGTGAAAACACAGACCGATACTATTCTTTTAACACTTGTATTGATCTGGTCAGTAAGGCTAGGACTATTTCTTTTTAGAAGAATACTGGAGGATGGAAAGGACAATCGTTTTACAACTCCTAAACAGTCATTTTTCCACTTTTTACAGTATTGGACGGGACAGGCAATGTGGGTCTCATTTACTTGTATTGCAGTGTATGTCGCCATGATATCTAAAGAAGAAAATACTCTTTCAACAATTTCTGTAATAGGGTTACTTATTTGGATTGTTGGTTTTCTAACTGAAGTTATTTCTGATAGTCAAAAAAGAGTGTTTCGAAAAAATCCTGATAATAAAGGGAGATTCATTTCAAGTGGTTTGTGGAGTAGAAGTAGGCATCCAAATTATTTTGGTGAAATAACTATATGGGTTGGTGTCGCAATTTTCGCCTTTAGTAGTTTAAATGGTATTGGCTATGTGGCATTAATCTCTCCATTTTTCGTTTATGCATTACTTACAAAAGGCAGCGGTATACCACTATTGGAAAGAAGTGCGGACAAGAAATGGGGCAGCGAACAAGAATACCAAGACTACAAGAAAAATACTCCAGTCTTATTTCCTAAATTGTTTAAAAATATATAAAACACCAATACCAATAGCAACTAACTGATAATAAGGCAAAGTATCATATCTGAGAAAAAAATTATATCCTATACCAATAACACCTAGCCCAACTGCTAGTTTTTGCCAGCTTTTCATTACAGTGAATCTAATTTTTCTAATAGAATATCTTTTTCACCTGGAAGCATTTCAACAATATGTTCGCTATCAGGATAGGTATTGTTATCTACTTCAGACTTGAAAGCTTTGATCGCTTTAGATCGTTCTGTAGTTAGCTGTTGCTTTATTTTTTTCCCATCTCCCCATGATTTGGCATGCCTAGGCATTTTAATTCCCGTTGTTTCACCACATATATCCTCAAAGAAAAGAAACATAACATCTCCACCTGAACCCGATCCAAGAGAATTTAATACAAGCGAAGTATGTTTTTTAAGTTCAATCAGCGCATCTTCTGCTACACACTCAACTTCAGCACCAAATGCTCCTGCATTTTCCAGTCTTTTCATATCTTCTAATAAGTTCATAGCTTCTTCTGCTGTTTTACCAACAGTTCTGATTCCTCCGTATTTAGTGGCCATTGAGGGGACCATTCCAACATGCCCTTGAACTTGCATCCCTTCTTTTGCCAACATTTCAACTACATCCATACTTCTAGGAGTTAATACAGAATCTGCACCATTCATCATCACATCAAAAGCACCACGAAGTATTTCTTCATTTGTTACAAATCTTCCAGCAAATAGTGCAGCAGTAATGAATGTATTAGGAGCTCCTTCACGGACGTCTTGATACCAATCACTTCCTGTAATAATCATATCTATGTCCTGATTCGATAGGATTTCAGCTTCTTCACGATTAGCAGCAGTTACTTGCGTCATTTTTATATTGTTTTTTTTGTTATCGAGCATATCTCCAACTGTTATATTTCGCTCAACTTGTTCATGTCCAAATGTATAGATTCTTTTCATGTAGACATTATACGTTAGCAATAGTAGGAAAAACAAGGGTTGGATAGTTCGAATCTATTGCTTATCAGCTATATTACTCATAAAATTTGTAATATAAACATATGAGTTTATGGAAAAAATTTTTACAAATAGAAAATAAGATATTCTCTGCACCATATAAATGGTTACTTAAAAAAGGAATTATAGCTATAGGAACAATCGCTAAAAAAATATATCTATCAATGGATGATCTTTATGAGGAGAAATTTTTAGACGATTATAAAGGAAATCCTAACTGGGCTGGAGACGATTGATTTAAAGGGCTACTTCCTTCTAAATTTAAATTACTTATTGTTTCTGATAAAAACTATCCTTAATTATTGATTTTTAAAGTGATGTGAAGACAACAAGCAAAAATGCAACAGTTGTTACTGGACCCCACAATAATCTTTCTTTACGAGATGGTGTAATCAAATTTGCAACTGCAGTTAAACCCTGAACCACCATTGTCACGTATACCGTCCATTTTTCCCAGTTTGGAGCATTGCTAATAATAGAAGTTATGCTCAAACCCATAAAAACTAGAACAGGTACAGATATGGCTGCTAGTAAGCGACCACTTTTTGGTAGAACTCCCTTGTTCCGTCCACCTTGTGTAAATTCACCCCAAGGGGCACCAGCAGATAAGCAGATTTGAAAAAAAATGACAACAACGGTTATAAGAAGATATATTATTCCAGCTAATTGTTGTAAAGGCATAAGCCTATATTGTAGATAATTTTTAATTCTTTACTCCAAAAAATATCAGTTGATTATATTGGTAAATTAGAAAGAGGGAACCAAATTGAGTTTACTTGAAGTATCTTTACTACTTGCTGTATTGTCATGCAGTTTAGTAACTGGATTTATTTTCACGTATGCAGTAGTCGTTATGCCAGGTCTTTCAAAACTTAATGACAGAGATTTTCTAAGATCATTTCAAGTTACTGATGGTATCATCCAAAACAATCAACCCCTGTTCATGCTTACATGGTTAGGGTCAATAATTTCAGTGATAACTACACTAATAATTTCCGCAATGAATAAAGATTCTGAATACGCACTAATAATAATTGCAGTATGTGTTTTATTCCTACTAGGAGTCCAAGGTTTGACTATCTCTATTCATATACCGTTAAATAACCATGTTCAAAAGATTGATTTAGACAATTCCGATGAGGTAGTAATAAAGAAAGAACGGACAAACTTTGAAAATAAATGGAACTTTTATAATAAAATACGCACGTTAATTAGCTTCAGTGTTACTTGTAGTTTTTTAATAATTTTAATTATAAGATAACTTTCCTTCCAACACCCTTTAGAAAATAACTGGACGATTTTGTTATTTGAAATAACAAAATACTTCAATGATTAATTCACTATTTTAAAAGACTATATCTCACACAGAGTCCAGAAACTTTTATATTGTATCCCTATGCAATCAGTGAATATTCTTTACTCTTCTTCTAGTGATGACCTGAAGTCTTTCATTTCTTCAGCATTTTTCCACCACCAATATTTCATATTTAAATTAAAAAATATTCCACCAAGAGCCATGAATCCGAATATATAAAAAACCAACATATCACCTTCTTGGAAGAAAAAATTAAACGGCATATTTATTTAGTCTTAGCGAACACCTGATCAAAACAATATGGACAATATTCATCAATTTTATATCTCTCAGATCCTATCTCTTCTTTATTAAGAGGCTCTCTGCATCTAAAACAGAGAACATAATCAGTTTCTTCTAGATTTTTATCTAAGGCAACCCTGTCATCAAAAACAAAACAATCACCTTTCCAATAAGCACCACCTGTTTCTTTAAAGTAATTGATTATTCCACCATCTATTTGTTTGACATCATTAAATCCATTTTTAAGCATTAATGCTGAGGCTTTTTCACAACGCACTCCACCAGTACAAAACATTACAATTTCTTTATTTTGAAGCTCTTTCTTTAAGTTTGCAATTTCCTTTGGAAAGTCACGAAAGGAATCAAGATTCAGATCTATTGCATTTTCGAATGTACCTAATCTAACTTCGTACTCGTTTCTTGTATCAAGCAGAACAATGTCAGTTTCACTATTTAATTTCATATGTAGTTCTGAAGGTGAAATCTTTTCCCCTGTAAATTCAAATGGATCTATATCGTCAATACCCATAGAGATAATCTCTTTTTTAACACGTACTAACATCTTTCGAAACGGCTGATAATCGTTATAGGTTGTTTTAATATCAATGTCGTTGAATCTTTTGTCGGCACGAAGATAAGCTATGAATTCATTAATATTTTCTTTACTGCCTGAGATAGAAAAATTAAGTCCTTTACTGCTGATTAATACAGTGCCCTTCAGATGTAGTTCCGTACTGCGGTGTAATAGATTTTCTTGAAGAACTAACGGATCAGCAATAGGAATAAACTTATAACCTGTTATGTTTGCAATGTTCATTGTTTTACCTTAATCTCAAAAGTTTTATTTTCTTTTTCCTGTTCTACCTGTTCTGAAATCAAGTCGACCTTTTCTCTTAGCAACGTGTTTCTTTTTTCGTTTTTGACGTCTACCCTCAGGTATTGAAAAGTCCTTCATAAATCTATATTAGTTATCTTATTTATTATTTAGTACAAATAGAAAAGGGAGTCGGCAAACCCCCTTTTCCTGGCAAGTACTAGTGATAGAAACTTGCCACTTCTTATTTTAATCTGAAATGGATGTAAGATAATTAAATCCTATATTGCTGATACATCTTGTGATATGGGATATTAGAAGGAGGAGTTCTCTGTCTGAACTCCTCTTTCATAAGAAAAGGAGAGAAATGACAATAGATTCTAACATCCCGAGTATCGGATTAGGTACTTACATGATGACACCAGAAGAAGCTGAAGAGATGACATATGAAGCAATTAAAGTTGGTTATAGGCATATTGACACTGCAGAAGTCTATAGGAATGAACAAGGTGTTGCAAAGGGTATCCAAAAGGCGATCTCAGAGGGAATAGTTTCAAGATCTGATTTGTTTATTACAACCAAAGTGTTTCCTGGGAATGAAATGTGGGGTCAAGATCAAAAGACCTATGAGGATGTGATTGACTCCTTAAATAGCAGTCTGAAGAGATTAGAGCTAGATTATGTAGATTTGTATCTAATTCATTCAGCACATGCAGATAAAACAAGAATTGACCAATGGAAAGCTCTTCTTGAATTAAAAGATAAGAAAAGAATTATTTTTGCAGGTGTTGCAAACTGGAATATCAAACATCTTCAGGAAATTAACGAAATTGGCCTACCTCTTCCTGATACAAATCAAATTGAATTACATCCGTGGGCCCAGCAACCTGAACTTGTAAAATACTTGAAAGAAAATAATATTCATATTATTGCTTACAGCAGTCTTGTACCACTATCTACATGGAGAACAAAAGAAGGTGAAAATAGTCTTAAAACTAAAGATATGGAAAATGAAGGATCTTCTGAGGAGTCACTGTTTAAATTACTAGCTAACAAATATAATGTTAAAGAATCTCAATTACTATTGCAGTGGGCACTACAACAAAAGTTCGCAATATTGCCTAAGACAATAAAAATTCCAAGACTTAAAGAAAACTTTGATTTTTCATTTGTTATAGATGAAGAAGACATGCTTTTGATTCAAAATGAAAATAAAGGTGGAGGGATTACTTGGGAATGGGGAGATCCACTACTAACTAATTAAACTAAGTAAGAAGAGTATTTTTAATTAATTTAATCACTTCTTCAGCATTAACTTCCATACAAATCTTTACATCAGATCTGTCTGCCCAAGGATTATTTACATCTTCTGTTTTACTTGTCCCCATCCACGTTTTACCACGACTAATTCCATCTGTTTCAACGACTATTGGGAAGTCAACAGTTGTAAACAGTTTACTATTTACGAGATACGCTATCGCAGATGAATCGTGAATAGGCATACCTTTTCTGTTGTAAAATTGGCTTAAAAAATCAACATAGTGGGGGAGAATAACTTTTAAATGATCAGTTTGTGCATTACCGTGATTTGATATTTCGTCTATCGTAATGCTGTTCATAAAAACTTCATTTGTCACATCGAGACCAACCATGGTGATTTGTGTATTTGATTTGAAAACATAATTTGCAGCCTCAGGATCATTTTTAATATTAGCTTCTGCAGCAGGTGATGCATTACCTTGGGACAAAGCATTTCCACCCATCAGTACAATTTCTTTTATCTTTTTATCTATTCCTGGATGTGCAATTAGAAGCTCAGCAATATTTGTCAATGGACCAATTGGTACGAGTGTAATTTCTCCAGGAAATTCTTCAATCTTGTTTTTCATAAATTCAATTGCAGAATCTTTCCCTTTTTCAAGAGTTGGTTTTGGCAGATTGCTGTTACCTTGACCGTCAAAACCATGTACAATTTCTCCCTTTCCTAGATATTCGGTCAATAAGGGTTTAGATGCTCCTGTATGTACAGGTATTCGATCTTTATTTGCTATTTCTAGAATACGAAGTGCATTTTCAGTTCCTTGAGTGTTAGAAGTGTTTCCATATACTGTTGTTAAGCCAATAACGTCAAGTTCAGGCGAATTTAAAGCAAAATATATTGCCATAGTGTCATCAATACCTGGGTCTGTGTCGATTATAATTTTCTTCAATTCAATACCTCAAATCGTTATTAAGTATATGTTAGGTACATGCAATCAACAATTCATCTGTACTTTGAAATTCGTCATAAACGATAGATTAAAAAGTGTGCAAAACATTAATATAGATTTATGAAAGTTCAAATATACACTATTCAATCAGTAGAAGAAGCAGAAGCATTAGTAACTTTAGGTGTTGATAACATTGGAGTTACTCCAGCATCTATCGGTTTACCTGGTGAGATTACAATTGAGCTAGCAAAAGCTATTTTTAGTTCAGTCAAAAGCTCAAACAATATTGCTCTTTCTGTTTCCAGTAGTATTAAAGAGATTTTGGATATGACTTTCGAAGTTAAGCCAGACATTTTACATCTATGTGGAGAAGAAGGGGCACTGAACAGACAAGACCTCATGTCGTTAAAAACTGAACTACACTCACACTCTAAAGAAATAAGATTAATGCAAGCTATATCTGTTGATAATTGGGATTCGGTAGATCTAGCAAAAAAATATAGCGAAATAGCTGATTATCTAATCTTAGACACGTCAACCACCGAAGTAGAAGGCATTGGAGCAAGTGGAGATATACACGATTGGAATATCTCAAAAGCTATTGTTGATAATGTCACTATTCCAGTTGTTTTGGCTGGTGGGTTGTCTCCAGATAATGTCAGAGATGCTATTGCAAAAGTGAATCCCTGGGCTGTAGATTCGCTAACCCACACTAATAAATATTTTGACGATGGAACATTTATAAAAGACCTTAATAAAGTGGAACAATTCATAAACAATTCAAAATCTACAATATGAAAAAAATTAGCATTCTCGGTGATTCAAACGTTGATATGCTGATCTATTTAAATAATCCTACTGAATTAAGTGATCCAAAATTATATTGCGGTGGATCGTCAGCAAATGTTGCCTATGGTCTTTCCAAACTTGGTAATGATGTTCATTTTTTCGGATCTATAGGAAACGATATTCACGGTAAATTTATCATTGAGGATATGAATAAAAGTGGCGTAAACATTGATAATTTGGATATTTTGGATACGGAGAGTACTGCTATGGTTATAGGAGTAGTTGACACTCAAAGCGAAAGAAATTTATTTGTTTGGCCTCCTGATAATGCAGCACACAGTAAATATCAATTGTCTCAAATGCATTTAGATAATTTAATCAATAATGATTGGCTACACGTGTCAGGAATAAGTCTAAGAGAAAACCCTGCATGTGAGTCTATGCTGGAAGCCATGAAATTATGTTTTCAAAATGATATAACAGTTTCATTTGATTTAAATCTACGCATCGAATTATGGGGATTATCAAACGAATTTAGAAAAATAGTTTTAGAAGCTATTTCATATTCAAACTATATTTTTGGAAGTCTATCTGAAGAATTTCAACATTTATATTCCAATGAAGACTTTGAAGCCGAATTCAATAAAGAATTAAATATAGAAAAAACATTTATTGTTAGAGATGGGAAAAATGGGTCTATTTGTTACTTGGACAACAATGCAATCAAGACACCTGGATTCAGCGTTAATCTTATTGATACTGTAGGAGCTGGAGATGCTTTTAATACTGGATTTATTCATTCGAAAGTAAATCATCAAGATTTGAACACTGCTTTAATTAAAGCAAATGCAGTTGCTGCATATAAAATACAAGGTCATGGTGCTAGACATTTACCAGATTTTGAACAGTTAAGTAAAATTTAAAATTTTAATACAAATCATAAGCAATCAAACAATACATTAAATCTCTGAAATCTTCCTTACGCGAAGAATCCAAAGTATTCCCATAATGATGGAGAAAAAGAAAATAATAAGACCAAAATTCTGGTATTCAACGATTTTAAATTCACTGTTAAAGAAGAACACCCTATCAATAAGTATGGAGAAGAATCTTAAAACTATACCAGTACCAATCACAGTTATAAAAAATCCAGTAAATTTTGATGGAATTTTGTCCTTCATTTGAAAAATTATATCAAGTTTTTTTAATATTGTACGTTTGTTACACAGTAAGTAATTAGTCAATATAATTAGTGTATGAAAAATTGGATACCAGGTACTCCGAAAGCCGTGCTTCACGACCATCTTGATGGCGGATTGCGTGTAGATACTCTTATTGAACTTGCAAAAATACAAGGTTATAGGAATTTACCATCCTCTGATAAAGCAATTTTATTGGACTGGATTGAACCAAAACCAAACAAATCACTAGCTTTAAACTTGGAAGCATGGGACCACACTATTGCAGTAATGCAAGACGTTGATTCGATCTACAGAATTACAATGGAAGCTCTTGAAGATCTAGCCTCTGATGGTGTTGTCTATGCTGAGTTAAGATTTGCTCCTCTTGTTCATTGCCAAGCTTACTTAAATCCTAGCCAAGTTGTTGATGCTGTATTGAACGGCATAAAAGATGGATCTGATAAATTTAATATATTATCTGGTGCTATCTTATGTGCTATGAGGCATTTGGATAATGCAAAAGAAGTTGTTAATTTGTGTATTAATCACAGCGATGTACTTGCTTTTGACCTTGCTGGACCTGAAGTAGGTTTCTCTGCTAAAAACCATACGGATGCTATTGAAATTGCTCACACGAATAAGGTAAATGTTACACTTCATGCAGACTGGGAGGTACCTGAAGGTATACATGAAGTTGTTCTTGATTTGGGAGCTACTAGAATTGGACACGGATCTCAGATCGTTAATGACTATACTCGTAGTGGACAAAATCTAGAATTTAAAAATGAAGCTGCTAAATATGTCTATTTCAATAATGTCCCTCTTGAATTATGTCCAACTTCAAACATGCAATGTGGATCCTGTGAATCAATATCACAACATCCATTCAAAAAACTTTATGATGATGGATTTAATGTAACAATAAATACAGATAATCGTTTAATGAGTAACACGTCTATGTCATCAGAGGTAAGTAATCTTGTTGAATCTTTTGATTTAAATGTTGATGATATCAATAAAATAACAATCAATACTATAAATGCAGGATTTGTAGACGAACACAAAAGGAATAAATTAATAGACTCTATAACTTAATTTGTATTTTCAATCGAGTCAAGAGTTATCTCAACCATTGTTTTAAGTCCTATTTCTCGTTCTTCTGATGACATTTGAAGATTTTTAGCAATTACATCAGAGACTGTTGCTACAGCTAGAGCTTCAGCACCATATTCAGATGCAACGCCGTACAGTCCAGCTGCCTCCATTTCGACAGCTAATATTCCCATTCGCTGCATCAATTCAAATGTTTCCTTCCTTGGATCGTAAAATAAATCACCAGAAAAAATATTTCCAACATGGACATTCTTGCCCAATGTCTCAGCTGTATGAACAAAATTATGTAAAAGATTCCAAGAAGCTGTAGCTGAAAAATCAGCATCGAAGAACCTTGCTCTATTTACACCAGAATCAGTAGATGCCCCTACACCAACCACAATATCACCAAGATTTAAATGATCCGCTATAGAGCCGGAACTACCAACTCTAATAAGAGACTTTACATTGTATTCAGTGATTAATTCTTTTGCATATATAGATATGGAAGGAATACCCATACCTGTGCCCATGACAGATACCCTTTTACCTTTGTATTCACCTGTAAATCCTAATATATTTCGTACATTCGTAACTTCTTCAGAATTTTCAAAAAATGTGTCAGCAATAAACTTTGCACGAAGTGGATCTCCAGGTAATAGGATTGCATCTGCAAAAGCATTATCTTTTGCGTTTATATGTGGAGTAACCATTAGTTAATCTTAACATCAATATCTAATCACCAAAGTGTTAGGTTATTATAAATTATATGTCATATTCAATCGCAGAAAAAAAATTAATGAAAAAGGATAAATTACTTAAAAATATTATTGTCAGCAATACTCATATGAAACATATTCTCATTAAAAGTAATCTCTACCACTCGTTAATAAATATTATTATTTCACAATTTATATCTACACAAGCAGCAAAAAGTATATCTGAAAAGATGATGAAACACTTCGGTACTGAGATTTTTATTCCTCGTCACTTTTACTCGCTTACTATTGATGAAATCAAAAAACTAGGACTGTCTACAAATAAATCAAAAAGTGTTACTGAAGTTACCAAACTCTTCATTGATTCAGATCTTGAAGTGTTAATTCCGGATATGACCGAGGAACAGGTAGACACTCTTTTACTTTCTATATATGGAATAGGTCCTTGGTCCGTACAAATGTTTAAATTATTCACATTAGGCTACCCAGATATTTTTTCAGCAAAAGACGCAGCTCTAAGGAAAGCTATGGAAAACTTAGACATGGTACCAATTGACTCCCCAGAAAGTCTTTATGAAGAATATTCTCAACAATGGGCTCCTTATCGATCTATTGCTTCAAGACATTTGTGGGCATCTTTACATTAAAAATATAAATTAATTACTAATAATAATCCTAATTAAGTTAATATTGCCTTAGGTAATAAGCCTGTTACCTCAAAAAAGAGTTCGAGAAATCGAGCTCTTTTTTACATTATTGAGATACAGTTTCATATTATTCAGAACTTCATTTAGATTAATTACATGATAGAAGTTGTTCTTTCTCGTATAATTCAAGGAGCCTTATCGGGTATTGGTATAGGATTCCTTTTTTACTGTTATCCCTTTGTAAGACACTTAGTCTCTAGAGAATATCGTTTTCGCTTTTATCAGAGTGAGGATAAAAACAAGGCATTTAAAAATGAATGTATTAAATACCTGAAAATTGGGCTCACTTACGGATTTATCTATGGATTTATTATGGGTACAATTATTGGACCATTTGGACAAAGAAATGGTATCTAGAATATTTTAACCAAATAAAATTCTCATAGATAGAAGTATTGACACTATCACTAAAACAGGACGAACAACTTTTTCACCATTTGTAATAGCAAATCTAGATCCTAAATTGGCTCCTGTTATTTGGGCAACGGCCATAATCAAACCAAGTTCCCATATAACGTATCCCTGTACAGCAAAAATTATAAAAGCTGCAAAATTTGAAGCGAAGTTAAGTAATTTAGTTACAGCGGTGGATTCCATTATTGAAACACCCTTTATTATGACAAAAACTAAAACAAAAAATGATCCTGTTCCCGGTCCGAAAAATCCATCATAAAACCCTATTGCTAAAACAAATAAGTTAAACAAAACAAGTAAATTCGATTTCCTTGAATTTCGAGAAGGACCTCTGTTGAAAATAAAGAAAACAGCAGCAGATATCAGTAATACTGGAATAATTTTCTCCAATAGTTCATTAGAAATTCGACTAACTAATAATGTTCCCACCCCGGAACCCACAAATGACAAAATAAAATAAAGATTCTTTTTAGGTTCAGTTAATAATCCGTTTTTAAAGTAATTATATGTAGAGGTAAATGTCCCAAAACACGATTGAAATTTGTTTGTTGCAAGTGTATTCAAAGGATTAATACCCACTAATAACATCGCTGGTGTAGTCAGTAAACCGCCACCACCTGCAATGGAGTCAATTAATGAAGCCAAAAATGCTACAAAAAATAAAATTACGTAAGTACTTACTTCTAATGAGAATTCCATAATAAATACTCTAAAGAATATTAATTATTGAGTATAAAATTTTCATAAAAAGTGATTTGTTATAATTACATATGGAATTTTACGGAGCTATCGATCAAGGTACTACAAGTACAAGATTTTTAGTTTTTGATAGTGAAGACAATTTGGTTGCTATACACCAAGTAGAGATTGAACAAATATTACCTGACCCTGGTCACGTAGAACACAACCCAGAAGAAATCTGGGAAAGTGTACTTACATGTGTTAATGAGGTTTCAAAAACTATAGATTTAACACTACTTACATCTATTGGCATAACTAACCAAAGAGAAACAACTGTTGCTTGGAGCAAATCTACAGGCAAACCACTTTATAACGCGATTGTTTGGCAAGACACAAGGACCCAGTCAATATGTGATGAAATAAGTAAATTTGTTGATCTTCAAGAAGATTTTGCTAAAACAGGGCTACCTGTAGCGACATATTTTTCACTTTCAAAAATTATCTGGCTTATTAGGAATGTTATCCAAGTAAATGAAGCCTTAAAAAATGATGATGTATGTTTTGGTACTATTGATTCCTGGCTCCTGTATAAATTAACAAATAAACATTTAACAGATGTTACTAACGCTAGTAGAACACTTATGTATGATTTGCATTCACTCACATGGAATCAAAATATTCTTGATCATTTTCAAATACCTTTAGATTCCCTTCCTGTTGTGAAACCATCACTTTCTATATACTCTGAAGAAACAGATCTGTTTGGTAAAGTTCCTATTGCTGCCGTATTAGGAGATCAACAAGCATCTTTATTCGGTCACAAATCTTTTAAGAATGGCGATTCTAAAAACACATACGGTACAGGATGTTTCCTCCTTAGTAACACTGGCAATGAAATTGTTTCTTCAAAAAATGGTCTACTAACAACAATTGCTTATCAGATCGAGAACGAACAACCTGTCTACGCCTTAGAAGGGTCAGTTGCAATTGCAGGTGCATCAGTTCAATGGCTTAGAGACAATATTGGACTAATTAAAACTAGTGAGGAAATTGAAAAATTAGCTTTAGAGACTAAAGATAATGGAGATGTATATTTTGTTCCTGCGTTCTCAGGTCTATTTTCTCCTCACTGGGATCCTACAGCAAGGGGAACACTGGTTGGGATGTCAAGACATTCAAATAAATCTCATATCGCTCGAGCTGTGCTTGAAGCAGTAGCTTATCAGACAAATGAATTATTGAATGCTATTGCAACAGATTTAGGTGAAAAGTTATCAATAATCTCGGTGGATGGGGGAATGGTTAATAACAATCTTCTTATGCAGTTTCAAGCTGATATCAGCCAAATACAGGTTCAATCTCATAAAATATCTGAAATTACAGCATATGGTGCAGGCTTGGCCTCCTATGTACATATTAAAAAAATACCATTAGATTCTATCTCAAGGTCTGATTCTAAAAGCTTGTCTTGGAACCCAAATATGAACGACAACATACGGAATAATAATTTATCTAAATGGGATAAAGCCGTAGAGAAAGCAAAAAATTGGATTTAGTAAAAATAATCACTTACGGGTATGTAATATTTTTTATCGGAGCTGGTTTAAACCACTTCATCAACCCAGTTTTCTACGATGAGTTAGTACCTAAATTTATTCCGTATCCTCGTGCTGTACATCAATTTACTGGAATACTCGAAATCATTATACCTTTATTTCTTTTTACAAAATGGCGCTCTCAAGCTGCGCTTCTAATGATCGTTTTTCTGATTTTGATTTACGGAGCAAATTTATACGTATGGGTTGAGGGTCTACCTTATGGTAGAAGGACTTTTTCCAACATAGAACATACATATAGATTGTTACTTCAATTTGCATATATAGCTGTAACATATATTATTTATCGTTATGACTAAATATTCATTTCCAAGCGATTTCATATTAGGCACCGCTGTTGCCTCTTACCAAGTAGAGGGTGGTATATATAACAATGATTGGACCTATTGGGAAACTAAATCTGGAACTATATGTGCTGAACCCTGCCGTGATGCATGTAAACATTATGATTACGTCGAAGCAGATATTGATTTACTAGATGAACTAGGAATACGTGCATTCAGATTTTCAATGGAATGGAGCAGAATTCAACCGTCAGAAGATTATTACGACCCAGAAGCTATTGACTATTATGTCAATAAAACTAAGTTATTACTTACAAGAGGTATAACACCTATTATCACTTTTCACCATTTCACAACACCCGATTGGTTAAGTGAATATGGCTACTGGGCATCAAGCAAAACCACTGAAGCTTTTGTAAGTTACGTAGCAAAAATGATGGATGCCTTACCAACTGAAGTAAAGTACTTCAATACGATAAATGAACCAGGCATATTCAGCATGTTTGGATACTTTTCGAAAGCTAAGTTTCCACCTGGCATCAGGAATGAAAAAACTTTCATTTTGGCTTCAGATAATATTATTAAAGCTCACAAAGGTGCTTTGAAAATAATTAAAGAAAAAAATCCTTTATCAAAAGTTGGCATGACGCACGCATTACATGAATGGGATGATGCTGACAAAAGTGTATTTAATAAATATTTAAAATATCACCTTGAAGATAAGTTCTTTTTTGCATCAGACGAAGATGATTTTATAGGTTTACAAACTTACTCTATAAAAAGAACAAGCCCTAATATTATTTATCGATCAGTTGCATGGATCCTTATTAAAATACCTATCTTGCGAAATACTGTTTTCCCAATATTCCTTGATGTATTCTCGGGGAGAAATGATTATGTAAGTTCCTCTGCACGCAAAACAAAAATGGGGTACGAATATAGACCAGAAGCTATAAAGTACAATCTTTATAGAATTCACGATCGTTTTCCAGAAAAAGAAATATTCATAACAGAAAATGGAATAGCAACCGATGATGATGAGGAAAGAATAGAATTTGTTACAGAGGTGCTTAAAGATGTGCATGAATATAAACAAAATAATGATAAAGTCATAGGTTATTTGTATTGGTCCTTACTAGATAATTTCGAGTGGGATCTGGGTTACGAAATGAATTTTGGTCTTGTTGAGGTTGATAAAACATCATACAAAAGAAAACCACATCCATCTGCTACTTGGTTTGGGCAAATTTCTAAAACCAATTCGTTTTCTGATTAACCTACATAACTGTAGAATTACACCATGACATACATAATCGCAGGAGCAACAGGAACTACAGGAAAAGCAATTTCTAGGGAACTTGCTAAAACTAACAATGTCCACCTAATGGGTAGAGATGAAGAAAAACTTAATGATTTAGCAGGGGAAATAGATGCTCCTTATACCGTCATAGATTTAGACAATCCAGTAACACCAAAAGAACTGCAAACTTCTCTAGATTACGAAAATATAAACGGTCTAATCAACTGTATAGGTTCCATACATCTAAAACCACTTCATGGATCAACTATTGAAGATTTTTATGATGTTATAAATACAAATCTGTTTTCTTCTTATTACCTACTATCTGCATTTGCAAGAAAAATGAAAAATGGATCAGCAATATTCTTTTCATCAGTTGCAGCAACAAAAGGTTTATCTAACCATGAGTTAATTGCCGCAGCAAAAGCAGGTATAGAAGGTATGGCAAGATCAGCAGCTGCAAGTTACGCCAAAGATAATTTAAGGGTTAATGTTATTGCGCCCAGCATTATGGATTCGAATATGTCACAGAAAATCCTAGGCAGTGAAGCTGCAATAGAATTCTCAAAATCAATGCATCCTATTTCTAAAATTGGAGATGTAAATGATATACTTCCTGTTGTAAGATGGTTGTTATCAGAAGAATCTAAATGGATAACTGGACAAACGATACACGTTGATGGAGGATTTTCAACGGTAAAACCAAGATAGGAACTTTATGACTGAAAAAAAATATTTAGAAACTCACGAATGGTATTTATTAACTGAAGACACAATCACTTTAGGAATATCAGATTACGCACAGGGAGAATTAGGCGATATAGTTTTTGTTACTCTACCTGACGTAGGTCAAGAATTCACTAAAGGTGATTCTCTCGTAGAAGTTGAAGCTACTAAAACAGTTGCAGAAGCATACGCTCCGATGGACTGCGTTGTTGTTGAAACTAATGCCAAACTAGAGTCCGAACCAGAAATTATTAACTCAGATCCTTGTGGTGATGGATGGATGGTTAAAGCGAAAGTCATAAATTTAGATGATTCAGGAATGTTGTATCACGAATACGAAGATTTTATCTCGTAAATGCCTGACTCGATAGTTTCACCTCTACAAAAATATCATGAAAAAAATGGTGCGAAATTTATAGACTTTGCAGGCTGGAGTATGCCTTTTTCTTATGAAGGTACACTAAAAGAACACAATCTTGTACGTACAGACAAAGGGTATTTTGATGTTTCACATATGGGCAGGTTAGAAATTGACATATCTTATATTGAAAAGTTATCAAACTTAATCTGTTCAAATATTTTGGATTTACCTGATGGAAAAGCTTTGTATTCTATATTTACAACTACCGATGGTACTGCCTTGGACGATGTCATATTTTGGAAATTCAAGAGTCATATTATATTGATTTGTAATGCAGCTAATCATCATAAAATTAATGCACACCTCGAAGATCAAAAAATTAAATACACCGATTTAACTAGAGATACTGCATTAATTGCTGTCCAAGGTCCTAATGCAATAAATGCAATGAGTGACCTAATTGAAATACCAGATGCATTCTCTTGCCTAGAAAATGACACATATACGTATGCCAGGACTGGATATACGGGTGAAGATGGATTAGAAATAATGGTATCGATTGACAAACTTACAGAATTAATGGAATATCTAGACGTTAAAGATATTAATCCCTGTGGATTGGGCTCAAGAGATACATTAAGGCTAGAAGCATCATTGCCACTTTATGGATTTGAATTAACAGAAGAAATTACACCTGTCGAAGCAAGTCTAAAATGGACTATAACTAATAATAATGAATATTTAGGTTCCGGAGCAATCGATGAGCAAATAGCAACTGGGAATCATAAAGTTTTAAAAAAATTTGTAATTGATTCACGTGCTATTGCAAGAACGGGAACATATGTAAAAGCGGGTAATGTAAATGGGATAGTTACATCAGGAAACTTTTCACCTATTTTACAAAAATCTATTGGGTTCATTCTCTTCGAATCCCAGCCTCAAACTGATTTAATAGTATTCGATATTCGTGGTAAATTGATTGAAGGCAATATACTAAAGAAAAGGTTTTTAAGTTAATGTTTGTACCTCATTCTAATTTAGATTTAAATACAATTTTTGATGAATTAGATATAAAATCACTCGAACAACTTTTCACTCATATTCCAAAAGATTTATTAATTGAAAACGGATTAGATGTAGAAGATTCATTATCTGAATTAGAAGCGACTAAGTACTTCCAAGATATTGCAAATAAAAACACTTCAAATCTGGTCTGCTTTGCAGGTGGAGGTCATTATGATGTCTACCTTCCACCTACTGTCAAATCACTGACAATGCGACCTGAATTCATGACATCTTATACTCCCTATCAAGCTGAGATCTCCCAAGGAATTCTTCAAGTTTTATTTGAATTCCAATCATTGGTGTGCGACTTAACTGAGATGGAACTAGCAAATGCATCACTATATGATGGTGCAACTTCAATTGCTGAAGCGATTTCTGTAGCTATCAATAAAACTAAAAGAGATAACGTAGTTATCTCCCATGGATTTAACCCAAATAGTAAACAAGTTGTTAATACCCTTATTGATTCAGCAAAATTTAATCTTAACTATGTTGAATTAGACAACTACCTATTTCCTGAAGATTATGAATTTTCAGAAGATGACGCAGCTTTTGTTGTTTCTTTTCCACACTATGAGGGATCAGCTCAAGACTTGACCAATTTAGTTTCAAAGGCCCAATCTAAAGGTGTTGTATGTATATGTTATGTTGATCCATCAATGCTTGGAGTTCTTAAAACTCCTGGAGCGATGGGTTTTGATATCGTAGTTGCTGAAGGACAATCAATTGGTACACCACTATCTTTCGGAGGTCCAACAGTTGGATGGTTTGCAACTAAAAAAGACCTTGCACGATTGGTTCCTGGCCGAATCATTGGGGAAACAATTGACAATAATCATAAAAAGACATACGTAATGACTCTTCGAGCTAGAGAACAAGATATACGAAGAGAGAAAGCCTCTTCAAATATTTGTACTAATCAAACTTTAAATGCAATAGGTTCAGCTATACATTTGTCTTGGATGGGTCCTGAAGGTATCTATCAAGTTGGATATCAAGCAATTCAGAAAGCCAGCTATATGAAAACATTACTAAAAGAGGCTGGTTTCACGATCAACAACGATGAGTCATCTTTACGTGAGTTTCTTGTCAAGACTTCTATTCCCGCAAGTGAAGTTATTTCGCTTATGGGGGAAAGGGGAATACTGGCAGGTATTGAATACGATAAGAATCAATTGTTAGTTGCCCTTACTGAAAAGAGAACCAAAGCTGAAATTGATGAATTCGTATTTGCGTTTAAGGAGGTAAATAATGGTTAGTGGTGGTAACGCCAGCTCACTTCCACTCGTAGGAGGTTCTACCGAACCTACTATTAGGGAATTATCTAGACCAGGAAGAAGAGCATCTAAATACCCTAAATTAGATGTACCGGAAGTTGAAATTAATCATCCAGCAATCAAGAATGAAAAAGCACCATTACCGGAAGTTTCTGAACATGATTTAGTTATGCATTACTCTCGTCTCGCGCACAGAAACTTTGCTGTTGATTTAGGATTTTATCCTCTTGGCTCTTGCACAATGAAATACAATCCAAGATTTGCAGATTTTGTAGCATCGTTGGACAATTTTTCAAATACACATCCTGCTGCACCTTCAGAATTTACTCAAGGTTCTTTGGAAATACTTAGTATATTAGAAAAGTATTTAATTGAAATTTGTGGTATGGATTTCGCAAGTTTCCAACCTCCTGCTGGTGCTTCGGGAGAATTAACAGGCCTTCTTATTATTAAACGTTACCTTGAAAACCAAAAACTTGAACATAAAACAGACATTATAGTTCCAGACTCTGCGCATGGAACAAATCCAGCATCCGCAAAAATGGCAGGCTTTAATGTTGTTGAAGTTGCTACCGACGAAAGAGGTATGGTCAACATAGATGATTTAAGATCTCTTGTTAATGAGAATACAGCAGGACTTATGCTTACGAACCCAAACACCGGCGGTTTATTTGAAGAAGAGATTGCAACAATTTCTAGCATAATTCATGAGGCTGGTGGATTACTTTATTATGATGGTGCGAATCTGAACGCAATTGTAGGAGTCTGTCGACCTGGTGATATGGGATTCGATATTGTTCATTCAAATTTACATAAAACTTTTGCAACACCACATGGTGGTGGGGGACCTGGATCTGGGCCAGTAGCAGTGAAAAGCTTCCTTAAAGAATATCTTCCAGGTCCTATTGTTGTTAACAATGATGGTGAATACGAATGGTACATTCCAAAACACAGTATTGGTCGAATGCACGGATACCACGGCAACTTTTTAGTCGCACTTAGAGCTCTTGTTTATATGAAACTATTAGGAAAAGAAGGTCTCGATACACTTGGTTCTTATGCTGTTTTAAATGCAAGATATCTAAGTTCTAAGGTGTCCAAATACCTACCACTTGCTTTTGATGAACCCTGCATGCATGAATTTGTGGCAACAGTTAAAGATCTAAAAAAATCGCATAAAATAAAAGCATATGATATCGGTAAGGCACTTTTAGATAAAGGTTTCCACTCTCCAACAATATATTTTCCATTGATAATTGAAGAAGCTCTAATGTTCGAACCAACTGAAACTCAAACTGTTGAAACATTAGACGACTTAGCAGAGAGTATAAAGTTAATCATTGAAGAATTAACTGCGCCTGGAGTAAACCTTTCAGATTATCCCAAAAATTTACCCGTAGGAAGACCTAATGAACTAATACCAGCAAAGCACCTAACAGTTCATTGGGGAGATTTTGAACTTCTTGAATTAACTGAATAGACTGTCTATATGGCAATATCAACACTCGATGTAGATAGAAATATATCGACATTACGTTTAAATTCTAAATCTTTTTCCGAAATTGATAATGCGCAATTAGCTTCTATGTTTGAAGAGTCTATACAAAATATTAAAAGCATTGCTTACTTCTGGGCAACAATTGGTGCAGATAATAAAGGAGTTACAGACACAGCAGCAGAAGGTGAAGAATGGCTTGGTGGACCTTTTGCTTCTACAATTGGACTGCAATATTACATTGATTTCCTTAAGACAAATAATGAAAAGAACGTAGTTGAAGAAAATATTATTAACAACAGGATGCATGTATTCCCGAATAAAAATATTGAAAAGTTACTCTTTCCGTTTGTAACGGCGGAAATTCACTTTAATAAAAATATGAAAAAATCTGATATATTAAATTCAAGAGGTTTTGGGAATAGACTTGGCTTCAAAAAAGGAATCTCTTTGATACTTGGTGCTGGTAACGTTTCTTCTATAGCGCTCCTAGATACCATCTATGATATGGTTGTTCACCGTCACTGCATTTTACTAAAACTTAATCCAGTGAATGAATATCTCAAACCAGTGTTCGAAAAAGTTTTTGAAAACTTTATTAGTAAGGGATACATGATTATAACAACTGGGGATGTAAATATATCAAGCTACATGACTAAACACAGTGGAATAACAAACATGCATCTTACCGGCTCGGACATGACGTATGAAAATATCGTTTATGGTGGTATTTTGAGTGAAAAAGAAAAAGGAATGAAAACTCTTGAAAAAGTAAACAAAAAACCATTCACGACTGAACTTGGTAATGTAACTCCTTTCATAGTTCATCCTGGAAAATGGAGTTCTTCAGAGATAAAATATCAAGCAAGAAAAATTGTAACTGCGAAACTCAACAATAATGGGTTTAACTGCATAGCTGCTCAAGTAATAGTCTTACCAAAAGGTTGGAAATATACTGATGCTCTTGTCAAGGCAATCAAAAATCAACTTGCGCTGGAAAAAGATAGACTTGCGTACTACCCAAATAGTATTGAAACATTACATTCACTTAATTCAACAGACAACTTTATTCAGGAAAATGATGCAACGTGTGCAACACCACATTTAACTAAAGATCTTGAACTTAACGATCATTTTGAAGATAATGAGGTATGGTCATCAACATTATTTTTTAAATATATTGAGTATGAAGATGACAATGATTACACAATAAAAGCAATTGATTATGTAAATAATGATCTATGGGGAAATCTTGGTGTAGCTGTTCTGCTCAAGAAACATACTTCTAAATCAAATGCTGACATCTTAAGTATGTATGTTGAAAAACTTCAATACGGAACAGTTGCCATTAACGAATGGCCTGCTTTGGGATTTATAATACCAACTATGCCTTGGGGAGGCTATCCCGGTAATAAAGATACTGACATACAAAGTGGCCAAGGTTATGTACATAATGCTTATTTTTTTGAATCACCTTTAAAAGGTGTTCTATATTCTAAATTTAAACTACCATTTGTTGATCCTGTATGGTTTACCTCCAATAAAAAAGGGAAGAAAGTTTTTAAAAATTTAACATACTTTCAGATAGAAAATTCAAAGATAAACCTTATAAAGTTAATTTTTTCAGCGCTAATATAATCATATGAAAAAAATAGCAGTTTTATTTCTAGTCGTAATGCTCATTGCATGTTCTTCAGACTCTAATCTTGCAAGTGATGAAAAAAGTACGACGTCAACAACCTTATCAAATGTAAGTGAAACCACAACAACATCTGGTTCAGTATCTGAACCAGAGGATATTATTGAAGAGTACATATTTAACGTCGAAAGAATGTCTGCGTTAACAGGTTTAGAAATAGCCCCGG
>ERZ1048686.696-NODE-696-length-30892-cov-6.309369_pt1 | contig 30892 bp, 30 predicted proteins | sample MGYA00383099_ERZ1048686 | MGnify/ENA primary metagenome ERZ1048686 (study PRJEB29581, sample SAMEA5548369) | metagenome | biome: marine; feature: coastal; material: water | depth 25 m | study: Short-term variability in the microbial, nano- and picoplankton... | reverse complement strand
TTCCACCTGAAAAGCGACTGTTCTCACAGGTGTCTTACGATCCCTAAAACTCGTATCGGAGTCAGACGGCTCGGCAGACTCTTTTTCCTCTACCTTACTTTTGTTTTTCTTGGAGTCTTTAGATTTCTTCGGTACCTTCACGCCGGTCTCTTGACCTGCGTTCACTGGGGCATCAGAAACATCCTGGGAAGCTTTTTCGTTTGCACTTTCCATTGCCGGCATTTTTTCACGCGGTTCATCGTCTGGATTCGTAGCCGGTTCTTTTGTCACCGGGGGTGCCGATGGGGCCTCACGGAATCTGGTTTCTTTATTTTTTTCGTAGAACTCCTCAATATCTTTATCCGTTATTGTTTTCTCCGCTGCCGCTTCAAATTTCTTTTGATCTGCCATGAGCGAGGCATACTGGATTCGATGCGGTTCTTTGAATCCTGGATTGGGGCTCATCGCTGACGGAAGGTCATTTTTAAATGTATCGAAATACGCTTTAAGTTTTGATTCATTCGGCAACTCTACAGAAGTGGCAAGATTTTCAACCTCGATAGGAAACACCTCGACTGTTGCCGACTGTTCGAGACGTTTATAGAAGTCCCACCGCCAAGCGGGAGGATCTCCAGAAAATCCGGTCTGGAACAGGAGTAGCGTATTTCGCGCGATAAGAGCTGTTCGTAATGATTCAAAAAGATCTGCTGCTAAAACAGGCGCGCGACCATATCGAAGACCAGCAATAATTCCATCAAACTGGTCTTGTCGGACCATATTATTTGTCCAAGCAGCGAGAAACTCGTTGATTGCTGTATTACTGACCGTTAACCCAATCTTTTCTGCTTCTTTTGCGAGGAGCATTTCTCGAACAACCAATTCCTCACCCTCAGGAAATGCCGGCAACCGAGAAGGGTCACGACCCGCTGTGGCGGCAGCCTGCATCAGAAAACGGTTGACAAGAGTCCGCAGGGCAACTGCTCGCTCAAGCTGATCCTCGCGAACGGCACCACCTTTCCACTCCACAACAACTGGATCAGCGGATGATGAGCCCGCCCCCATCTGGAGGAACGGTGGCAGCACAAAAAAAGCTAACATCGCCAAGACTGCCACCGCCACGAGCATCGATCGCTGATATTTCCGAAAAAAATTGAATGACCCGGCCATAAAATCGCCTTTTTCTGAAGCGCCCCGGGCTGGAAAACCATTGAGGCTTGACAAATAGAGAGAAGGGAGGGTAACGCTGTTGAGCAATAACTGAGTCGGAGATTGTATCGCCAGATGGTCTGGTGCCAATCCCGATATCAGCAGAAATTAATCGTTTTTACACCCTTTGCAACCAAGATTCATGGCCAAAAAGACCGCCCGCAAGGCTCGTACGAGCAAAAAATCATCGGCTGGAACCACTCCAACCGGAGACTACGAGCTTGTCATCGTCGAAAGTCCGGCAAAAGCGAAAACAATTGAAAAATACCTTGGACGCGAGTTTACGGTGAGGGCCTCAGTTGGGCATATCCGTGATCTCAAGGCCAAATTGCCAAAAGACTCGAAGGCAAAAGATGCCACGACGAAGATAGCAGGTGTCGACCTCGAGACAATGGACGATGAGTATGAGATTTCTGCAGGAAAGACAAAAGTCATTACAGAGTTGAAGAAACTTGCAAAAGGTGCTCGTGATATCTGGTTTGCAACTGACCTTGACCGTGAAGGAGAGGCAATTGCATGGCATCTTGCCGAAGTCCTCAAAGTCAATCCACCGGAAGCAAAACGAGTTACCTTTGACGCCATTACAAAATCGGATGTCAAGAAGGCTTTCGAGAACCCTCGAGGCATTGATATGGATCGCGTGGATGCACAGCGTGCACGAAGAATCCTTGATCGCCTCGTCGGATTTCTTACTTCACCAATTCTTTGGCCCAAGGGTGCAGGTAAAAGTGCTGGCAGAGTACAGAGTGTCGCTTCTAGGCTCGTTGCTGAACGTGAACAAGAAATCCGAGATTTTACTCCAAATGAATCCTGGGAACTCTCAGGATTTCTTAGCTTTGATATCGATACTACAGAAGCTCTTCATGCCGAATGGAATGACTTCGTATCTCGGACAGATACTCGCAACAAGCCACCAACAATAAAACAACGAATGGCTTGGTTAGCTGATCACCGCAGCCTTGCCGCGGAACTTATTGAAGTTGGTGGCAAGTCTTTAAAGATTGAGGCTGATAAAACCTCTACGAAGAAACTCATTGATGAGGCCGTGTCTGCTGCAGAGGCAGCCGGCTTGATAGATATAGATATACATCGCGAAACGAACAAAGAAGGCAAGGGACGTGCAAAAAATATTGTGCGGATAACTGGTACGCCGGACTCCAAGACTCGCTACACTATCGATTCCATTGACGTGAAACGTACGAAGTCAAAGCCCTACCCGCCGTTCATTACCAGTACGTTGCAGCAGGCCGCAAGTAGCCGGCTCGGCATGCCAGCTGACAGAACCATGCGTATTGCCCAACAACTCTATGAGGGTGTTACCCTTCCAGGAGAAGGCAGCGTTGGGCTCATTACATACATGCGAACTGATTCGACAAACTTGTCTGGCGAGGCCATCAAGTTAGCACGTAGCTATCTTGAGGAAAAAATTGGCAAGGAATATCTCCCTGAAAAACCTCGTTTTTACTCCAGTAGGAATCAGTCCGCCCAAGAAGCACACGAAGCAATTCGACCAACGGATCCATTTCGTGACCCGAACACTATCGCGTCTGCCTTAAGTGACGAGCAGTTCCGGCTCTACCAACTCATCTGGCAATCCTTTGTCGGCTGCCAGTCAACAGATGCAGAATGGGATAGCACCACGGTGCAAATGAGACGCTCTGACAAAGACACCGGCGCTGTCTTTAAGACCAACGGCCGTGTATTGCGTTTCGACGGCTGCCTTCGAATCATTGGAATTCCAAAAGGTGACGGTGATCAAGTGCTGCCGGATTTTGACAAAGGAACCGAATTAGCACCATTTAGCATCGAACCAAAGCAAAAGTTTCAGGCCCCCCCACCTCGATATACTGAAGCGTCACTCGTGAAAAAGCTTGAACAAGAAAGTATTGGCAGGCCCTCAACCTATGCCAGCATCATTCGGGTTATTCAAGACCGAGCTTACGCTGAACAAATTGACAAACGTTTCTACGCAACGTTCCGAGGTGAATTAGTCACTGAGTTTTTGAAAGAGGGTGCTGATGATGCATCTCTTGAACAGCAGTTCATTGAAGTTCCATATACCCGGGAAATCGAGGATGACCTTGATGATGTCGCGGCAGGAAAAATAACGCGACAAGAAATGTTACTTCGTTTTTATAAAAAACTTATTCCCTACTTAGACATTTTAAAAGAACTTGAATTTGATCGATCGAAACCATCTCCGTACAAATGTCCAGAATGTGGACGGCGGCTTGATTACCTCCTCGCGAAAAGTGGAGGGATGTTTCTGTCCTGCACAGGCTACAACGTAAAAACTCTCGAAGTCCTCCCACCCCCTAAAGTGACAGCCAAAGGAAAAAAGCCCAGGAGCCGAAAGCCCAAAGAAATTCCTTCATGCACCTTTGCGATGCCCTGTAGCCGTGACGGGCGGCCCCTGCTTCCAGAGCAAATTGATCTCCTTTCACCAAACGAAGTACCGATGGTGAAAAGAAGTGGGCGATTTGGTGATTTTCTAGTTGAAGATGTTCCGCCTCCACCGAAAAAAACACGGAAGAAATCAGACTCGGATACACCCCCACCATTTATTCTCAATATTGACAAAGCAGGAAACTTGAAGTTCCCTGCTCCACCTCCCATTGCGACTGATCTTGAATGCGAAAAATGCGGTGGCTTTCTCAATCTTCGTGACGGCAAACGTGGCCCTTGGCTTGGTTGCAGTAAATTTCCAAAATGCCGCGGCCGAGGTGCGTTTACAAAACTTGGAGAAAAAGTACAGAAAGACCTTCGGAAACAACTGGCCGACCATATGGAAAGCCAGCAAACGCTTGTGCTGACTCGGAGAGACGGACAGACAGTGGTAGAAGATGAGACTCCGCTAAGCGACCTAACTATTGAAGGCGGTGTTGCTGAACTGGAATTGTTTACAGAGTAATGCTGTGCTTACTCCCAGGGCATATCCTGATCGAATGTTGCTGGCATTTGACTTACTGCAATGGCGTGAGCTGTTGCGTGTGTACGGCAATGCGAAATACTTATCAGCACACCACCAATTCCCATTCGTTCAGCTAAGTCTCGTGTACCACCCATGAGAGTTGCCACAGGCCTTCCGGTAACACCATTTACCACTTCAATATCACGCCAGCTTATACCTTGCCTCCACCCCGTACCAAGCGACTTGAGGATTGCCTCTTTCGCCGCCCAACGGCCAGCAAAATGTTGCATTGCCATCCGACGTCCTCGGCAGTATTCAATTTCATTTGGGGTATACACCCGCTGCACAAAGAGTTCACCGTGCCGCTCAATCATCTTGCCTATCCGCAGGCATTCGGTAATGTCAGTACCTACCCCGAGCACGTTCATTGTTTAGACCTCCGCCCACCTGAACGACCCAGCCCGCATGCTTCGCGAGCACGGCCAAGGACATCACCGGCAACGGCTCTCGCCCGTTTCGCACCAGCCGCAAGAATTTCATCTATTGCATGGGTGTTTGATTCGAGTTGGTGCCGTCTTTCTCGTGCTACAGCGAAAGTATCTTGTGCTGCCGCAACAATTGCCTTTTTCACTTCACCATATCCAAACCCTCCGCGCCGATAGAGTTCGGCCATTTCAGAAACGTCTTCCGGTGAACCTACGAGTGAAAAAAGTTGGTACAGATGATCCTGCTCCGGATTTTTGGCAGCTTCCATCGGCCGTGAATCTGTTGAGATTCGCATGATTTTCTTTTTTTGTGCTGACTGCTCTTCAAATAGCTCGATCGTGTTCTTGTAGCTTTTTGACATCTTCTGTCCGTCAGTACCTGGTACTTTTGCTGCACCGTCAACGAGCTTTGGCTTCGGAAGACGAAACACATCATCCCCATAAAGATGATTGAACGTACCTGCTAGATCTCGACACACCTCAATGTGCTGCACCTGATCTTCACCAACTGGAACGACATCTGCGTCATACGCCAAAATGTCAGCTGCCATAAGAACTGGATACGTAAAAAGGCCAGCATCAGCCGCTAACCCTTTTGCTTTTTTATCTTTATACGCATGACATCGCTCCAAGAGTCCCATCGGTGCCACAGTCATTAACAGCCAGGTGAGTTCAGCAACTTCAGGCACATCCGACTGAACAAAAAGAGTTGCTCGCTCAGGATTAAGACCCAAAGCCAAAAGATCAATCGCAGCATCTCTTACAAACCCACGAAGTTGGGTTGGATCTCGCACTGTAGTGAGTGCATGCAAATCAGCAATAAAATAAAATGCTTCTCCTGCATCCTGCAATTCGATGTACTGCCGAATTGCTCCAAAGTAATTTCCCCAGTGGAACCGCCCAGTTGGTTGAATGCCTGAAAGCGCCCGCAGTCTTACTGCAGGGTTTAATTGAGATTGCATGCCAGAATTCATCTTCACTTCTTTCCTCACCTGTCATGACGACAGCCTCTGTACATCAAGGACAATTCTTTTCCCTTTACGAGAGCTATTTTTTTGATGTTCGGGCCGGTTCACCAACTCTTAGACTACCAACGATTGCTTGAAGTTCCGCCACCCCAAGTGAGCTCACAGCAGCAGGAAGTTCATCCAAAATCCGACTTGTAACAACAGGCTCAGCAAAACTTGCAGTTCCGATTTGTACCGCTGAAGCGCCTGCAATGAAGAATTCCATACAATCATCGGTTGTCATAATGCCACCAACACCGATTATGGGTATTCCGACACTCTTATAGACCTGGTGCACACAGCGTAGCGCTATGGGCTTGATAGCTGGGCCGCTTAAACCACCAATGCCATTGCCTAAAAGTGTTCGCTGCTTTCGCCAGTCAACTGCGATGCCTTGACATGTGTTAATGAGCGTCACAGCATCAGCTCCACCATCAGCTGCTGCCTGAGCAATAACTGTAATATCTGTCACGTTCGGTGTGAGCTTTGCTATGACTGGTAGTTGAGTAGCATTGCGTACGCCCTCAACCACTTCTCTACACAGGTGCGGATCCGTCGCAAAATCAACACCATGGCTTACATTTGGACAAGAGATATTTAATTCAATCGCAGCAATTCCAGTTTCGCTGTCAAGCTTTTTAGCAAGAAGAACAAACTCGTCGACCGTCCCACCTGCAATGCTCACAACCACAGGTGCACCACACGATTGAAGAAATGGGAGTTTGCTAAGAATAAACTGATCAATACCATCGTTATCCAGGCCGATTGAATTCAGTAACCCAGCGGCTGTCTCGATAGTACGCCACGGACGATTTCCAACTCGTGGCAAAACAGTAATTGTTTTTGGCACAATTCCACCAAGTCGATGCAGTGGGACAAAGTCCTTCATCTCATTGGCATACCCAAACGTGCCGGAGGCAACCATGATGGGATTCGGTATCGAAAGCCGCCCGAGTTTGGCAGTCAAATCTGGGAGCACCGGAGGTGGAGATGTGGTCATCGTCGTATTACAACACTTCGTGGATTTTCATTTATTTGCTAGCACCACTGAAACCTATCAGTCCGCGTCATTGCCTCAGTGTACCGCAGGGGCAAACTACCGAAGACGTCGCCGGCCAGGAAAAATAGGCAAGTTTTTATTTTTCTACTGAATATGCGTTCTGGTTCAAGAATTCCGAATTTTTGGCCGATAGGAAAATAAGAAATAAAGGCGATGTTGCCTTTTCACAAGCACCAAATCTCGTGAACAACACAACTGAAGCTCTATTATGGACCCTCACGGACGGACGAGACTTTCCGAGGCATTGACCGCCCGAACTGTTCAGATGGCGTTAAAACGAGAATTTCCAGCCCTATCTACACGACTGGAGTGTCAAAGTCGTGACCAAACAAGACATCGTACGAACAATCTCCGAACGGCTAGATCTCCCGAAGGCAAAAGCCCAGGAAGCTGTTCAAACAACATTCGACGCACTGATCACAGCGCTCGTCAAAGAGGGCCGAGTCGAACTCCGGAATTTTGGAGTTTTTCAAATCAAACGAAGAGCCGGGCGGGTAGGCAGAAATCCTCGAACGGGGGATATCGTCAACGTCCCACCTCGATGTTTTGTCAGTTTCAAGCCAGGCAAGGAAATGGATGCGCGGGTAAGAGAGCTCGACGAGCGACAGTCTTCCTAAAGCTTTCAATTTACCACGGTCAACTTGGGATAATCAAATCACTCAAAACCGCCCACATATCCCAGCCAAACGGTTTTACGCTTGAAAAGTTTTACCATCGCACTGAGATGCCTTGCTCGCTACATAGTCAAAGGAACATATTGGGAAAATCTAGTTCTTGGGCACTTAAAGATCACCAGCGCGTGGCTATTCGATTCAGCGTTCAAGGAATCGATTCATACAAAACGTTTGTGCATTTAACTGAGACAAGAAACATAACTGATACAGGGAGTATGGCACGATGACTACCAACAATACCCGTAGCGGTACGTGGGATATCGGCCTGAGATTTATCGTGCTATTTCTCATGGGAATTCTCGTTGCAGCAAATACGGGGTGCCTCATACCTATGTATTCCGGCGATCCGGTTCGAAGAGCCCAACAATTAATTTACACTTCGGAAGATCTCAGGGCGATCACTGATGAGTGGGAACGCATCTGGTTTCTCGATCAGCCATCTCACCTCACACCGTACAGAACTCATGGTGGCGTGCTCTGATAACAGATATCCGTGGAATATCTTGGCGCGAGCTTTCGGTACAAGAGTATCTGACTCAACAGACGCACCGTTTGGTCAGGCGGTCTGTTTTTCCTGACCTTGGTTCAATAAGCCAAACCGAATTCTTAAATTCGGATCTTTGATGCCTGCTCCTTTATTTGTTCAAGCGGCACAAGGTTGCCTTTGTTACAGCCGGGGCAACCCTCAGCAGCTTCGTCCCAGGCAGCTGGCGACTTAAGATTTGAGTCCCAAAACGGCCATGTACGGCACTGCCGTGGACGATCGGCATACACCGTACACCCACGAGTCATGGGATCAAGCAGCACGCAGTCACCACCGGGCCGTTCTGTGAGTGACCTGCGAACACCTATTCGCCGAACAAATTGTTCTTCGAACACTTTGGAATCGATCCCCAGCCGCGCAGACATTGCATCGATTTCAGCCTGATTGACCCAGACATACCCCTCCGCGCCAGTGCAGCAGTCTCCGCACTGGGTACATTCAAAGCGAAGACCTCCTGAATACCAAGCCTCACTGCTTACACCTGCCATCATTCATCTCCTTACTATCATCTTTATAGCATTATCTTCTTCGTTGCAGAGACAACAGCGTCAACGTCACTGGTATCACTGAATGGACCAAATGAGACACGCACCGTTCCGCCTTGTGCGGTCCCTAAAAATTCATGAATGCACGCGGCGCAGTGATATCCTGAACGTACCTGAACACCATCAATTTGCTCAAGCATGACTGCAACTTCAGAAGGCGAGTATCCATCACAGACCATACTGATAATCGGTGGCCCGATACCGCCTTCCGCTGGGTTAGCTGTGATGAGACGAACACCCTGGATATCACGAAGGCCGTCATAGCATGCCTGCACAAGTTCTTTACAAGCCAAGGCAACCGACTCGACCCCTTTTTCCTGAAGCCACTTACAACCCGCTCTCAGTGCTGCAACCGCAGGGACGTCGAGCGTTCCTACCTCGATTAAATCCCGATTATCGGCAGGCATATCAAGAGAATTACTCTTTAAACCAGTACCACCTTGGATAAGTGGCTCGAAACAAATCCCTTGTCGCACATAGAGAACAGCCGTCCCATGCATGCCCAAAAGCCACTTGTGACCGGGCGAAACAACTATGTCAGCTGTTGGCAGATCTTTGGGAAAGGGAACCTGACCAAGTGATTGGGAAGCGTCGAGAAGCGAGATCGCTTCCCGCTCTCTCGCCATATCTACAATTGTTTTTACATCCTGAACAACTCCAGTAACATTTGACGCGTGCGACACAGCAACGAGTCGTGTGTTCGCCTGCCATGCTCGATTAAATTCATCGGGATCAACCCAGCCTCGCGTATCGCATGGAACAATTGTCAGATGAATCTGCCCCTTTCTCTCAAGATAGCGAAGGGGGCGCAGTGTTGCATTGTGGTCAGCAGCAGTTGCAATGACATGATCTCCACACTTCAACACACCGTGGATAGCCTGGTTCAATCCAAACGTCGCGGAAAAAGGCAGGCATATTCTTTCTGGTGAGACACCCATCAGTGCGGCAACGTCTTGGCGCAACTGATGAACAATGTTCCCAGCGGCTAATGCTTCGCGATAGACACCCCTACCCACTGTCACTCCATTTTCTCGCGCCGCCTGTTCCCACACCCGCCAAACAATCTCTGGCTTTGGCCACGTGGTTGCCGCGTTATCGAGATATCGCCTTTGTGGGTGCTTATCCTCTTTGTTCACTACATTGTTCCAGTACAAATTCCTAAAGGTTACTCACCCTCCAATTTGATACATCGCCCTTGCTGGTCGTTGAAAAGATTCGGTGCCAATACCGTGTGAAAAGTGTTTAGCGTTTACGCATGCGGCTAAGAGAAACCCTAAGTCTTTGTCCGTTCCGCCGTCGCGCAACAATGCTCGAGCATCCCAATCCGTTGTTGAAAAAAGGCAATTCCGAAAATGCCCATCCGCGGTAAGCCGCAACCTATCACAGCGATCACAAAACGGCTGTGACACTGGATTTATAAATCCAACGACTCCTTGGCCGTCAGTATAACTATAGTCAACGGAGGGCTGCCCGGAATCTTCTGTTTCTATTCGTTTTAATTGACCAATGTGCATCTCAAGTATTTGGCGGACTTCTTGCCCCGTTAACACATGCTTACGAGACCATGCATCATCTGCATCTAACGGCATAAACTCGATGAATCGTAAGCGAAACCCGCGCTCGCGACAAAATTTTGCGAGTGGAACGATCTCTTGCTCAGTGAGTCCACGAATCGACACCGCATTGATCCGAATTGACCGAAACCCCTGCCGCGTGGCTTCTTCAAGTCCCTCTAGAATTTTCTGGAGCCCAGAGCGTCGAGCTATTTTTTCAAAACGACTTTCATCAAGGCTATCGAGACTCACGTTGAGCCGAGATAATCCAGCTTGAGCTAAACCAGCAGCCTGGTCAGCCAGCAACAGGCCATTCGTGGTAAGGGCAACTTCTTTAATCCGAGGCACTTGTTTCAACTGCTCGACAAGTCTTTGTAAATCGGGCCGCATGAGTGGTTCACCACCCGTTAAACGAATAGTTCGCACACCCAGTTCAGACGCGACCCGCACACATCTCGTCACTTCATCAAAGCTCAAAAGTTTTTGTTGACTCATAAACGACGCATCAATCGGCATGCAATATGTACACCGAAGATTACATCGGTCTGTGACACTCACTCGAAGATCAACATGGTGTCTACCAAATTGATCAACAAGAACACCTCGGGGCTTACCTACATCTACTTCAGGGCATGTCATTATCACACTCCTGAGGAAACCCATTGAGACCTCGCGGTGTATGTCCCTCTTGTTCTGGATGAACCCAAAAAGCTTGAGTGTCACTAACCTGCCGTTTCCAGACAGGGACATCTTCTTTGATCCTATCTAGTAGCCACGATGCCGATGCAAAAGCCTCAGCGCGATGAACAGCGGACACAGCAACAGCAATACTTACTTCGCCGACAGAAACTTTTCCTAGCCGGTGAACAATGGAACATTTAATGATCTTAAACTTGCTAACTGCTTGCTCGTACAACCGAACACATTCTCTTTCAGCAAGCGGTTTGTACGCGTCGTACTCAAGCCAATCTGTGATGACACCCTCCGTTTCCTGTCGCGTTGTGCCTGTAAACAACACATTTGCTCCAGCACTCGCACTCACCACCGTCGACAGCACGAAGGACGTATCAATAGGATCCTCAGTAAGATCAAACTGAAACACTCGCCTACCCTCCACTAACCGGTGGGATTACAGCTATTTCTGATTTTGAATGAAGGATTTGGTTTTTTGTTCCGTAACGACCATCAACAGCAATAGCGCTCCGAGAAAGCAGTGAGGCCGCCTGCGGCAACCTGGCCTCGAGGGCACAGCGAACACCTGCGACTGTATATCGCTTCACAGCAACGCGAAGTTCTTTTGTTCCAGCTGACTCGGCAAGCCCTGCAAAAAGTTTCACTGAAACCTCTCCTATGGTGCCGCCCGTACTGAAGCTGTCGTTTTGTTGCGTCACGTTTTCCCTCACGCACTATCTCCCTCTACCAATTAAGCATCTGTCTTTTTCCTCAGGACAGACGAGTTATTTACTGCTCTCTTGCAGCCTGCTGCCGATACTTTTCGTGAGTTTCGAGATTAAAGTTTCCAAACCCACTCATTCCGTCAGTCCCGGTGTATCGCGATCCGCAGCGGTAACATGTGAGACAATCAGGGACAACAAAAAACAAGATCACATCGAGCAAGGCGGTGCTGAAAAGAATGGCAAACGTTGAGAATAAATCGCGGTACCCCCACGTGACGCAACTCATCGCAAGCCCAACGACCACAATTCCAACACCGAGCCGTTGTGGAAAATTCTTCCTCACAAACAGTTCCGTACTCGGGCAAATGAGACAACGCGTAAGTTGAGGCTGGGCATCTTTTGCGGTGAACTGAATTGCATTATTCGGAATTGTAATACTTCGCTCACATGCAGAGCATGTGAGCGACCCAGACTTTTCGACATGGGACTGATAAATGCCCGCACTACAGTTTGGACATGCGCACACAATATTCATACTGTACCTTCAGGCAGGATTTTCTCTTGATTTTGATGCCCAGCAGGGTTCTCATATACCGCCGTCATTCCGAGAAGTTGTGCAGTCAACTCTCCCAAAATAACAGCTAGGCATGCTACATAAAGAATTCCTGTTGCGCTTTGAGTATTAGGTATATCCAAAGTCATACGACTCATCCACAAAAGTACCGGCAATCCAAGGAGTCCAGCAAGCCATCGAAGCCACAGTAGCGCTAACCCGGTTTCATCAAGGCTCCCGGTCCCTCCAGAGGTCGCCGAGGTAACCGCCCGAAAAACATTACTAGAGAGCGTAGCGTTGGCGTGTTCACCGGTATTGAAGTTCCAAACAACAACGGCTACGACCGAGCAAAATAAAACCCCCCACACAAACAACGTCTGATCAATCGAGCGACGCAGAACGTCTACTCGCATACCAGGCGCATTGAGATACCAGTGTCCAAGAAGCATCGCGTTCACCGTAAACCCAATCAAGCATCCTGAGACCATTTGTATACCAGCCTGGGCAACTGTTGAGTCACCGAACAGAGCCGTGGCAAAACCACAGAGCATGGCCGTCACGCCACAACAACAAAGGCCTGCCAACCGCCGGTCTGCATACCAAAACACACTTCCGAACCAAGCAACAAGTGCTGCCATCGACAAGAGCCATACGTTTACTGACAAATCAAGCGTCGATGACAGAAGCGCTGCAAACGTTGTAAGGCCAAGTAAGACAAGGGTATTCACACGAAAGAATCCGCTTGGCACAAGCGTTGATGGAGTGATGCAAAGGGCTACTGCCAACCCGAAACTGAAGCGGCAAAGAAACTCAACAAGCAGATTCATTTCAGGGTTTCACCATATCCTTAAAGCACGTACAAAAATTCCCTCAATACGACCGGGTACTGAACTGTCTTGCACTCAAACCAGAGTGCACTCAACTCTTCCCGCTGATGAGTGACATAACTTCAGCTCGACTCGAAACATTTTCTCGGAAAATTCCTCTTATTGCTGAGGTCACACAGACACTCTCCGGCTTCCGAACACCACGAATCGTCATGCATGTATGGGATGCTTCTATAACCACAGCAACACCTTTGGCCCCGAGATCATGCTCGAGTAAATCTGCAATCTGCTCTGTCATTCGCTCTTGAACTTGCGGCTTGTGAGATACCACTTCTACAACTCTTGCTAGCTTGCTAAGACCCAACACACGACCGTTCGGTATGTAACCAATATGAGCGTGCCCCATAAAAGGCAAAAGATGGTGCTCACAAATACTGTTAAACGCAATATCTCGAACAAGGACAAGTTCATCATACTTTTCAGTAAATAATTTTCCTAAGTGCCGCCGTGGCTCATCGTGCAAGCCACTAAACATTTCCGCATACATGCGTGCAACACGAGCTGGTGTCTCAAGCAATCCTTCGCGATCTGGATCTTCACCAACTGCCGTAAGAATTTCCCGGACGGCAGCTTCGATTCTCTTGTGGTCAACCCCATTCGTTATACCCATCAGCTGTTTGGCATCTTGCTGGCTGCCGTCTAACACGTCGCGACCTTCACTCATCTGTTACGTCCTAAAAAACATACTCTTACGGCTTATAAAACCTGCTGTTACCAGCATGGCACTTGAAACCTCTAGTCTACACTCAACTACCATGAAAAACATCGACACTTCGAACGTTTAAAAACCTGCGGAGTTGGCGTTTTTCATCATTCACATCCAGAGCTTCCGATTGATGTGCTGAGTACTTCCAACACCTTCAACTTCAGTGCCTACAGAGAGTCAATTCACACTAAAGGCTGGTGGAAATGTTCGTGAGGCCACTCCCGCCTGACTACTTTTACCCAGCACATTGAGTAACACCTGCACTCGATCATACACATTGCTAGTTTTCAGTAGTGAAAGCTTTATTCCCAAACTTAACTCGGCAGTGTAGGCAACAATATCTGCAAGCATCCCCAAAGTAATTTGACTACCAAGAAGTTCATCAATCTGGTCATACGATGTTGGCATTTTTGGAATCGATCGCTTGAAAGCCGCAAGGAGTTGCCGCTGCATAGTTGCAACCTCCTGATCCGAGAACTGAGGGGGCAGTTCATCCTCAATGATTCCAGCTTCAACAACCCGAAAAGGCTTGGTTGGTGGCAGTTCGTCTCGCAACTGTATTCGTCGAACCCCCAGGAGCAGAACGTTATAGGTTCCTTCTGGAGTCCGCTGATATGTCGCTATACGACAGAGACACGCAGTCGACTCGAGGCTAGGCCGCCCTTCATAATCAACCTCCCAGCCAGGTGACAGGACACCAAGAGCAATAAGTTTGTCGTCTGAGACCGCCTCTTCAAACATGGAACGGTATCGCGGCTCAAAGATATGCATGGCCTGCATCACATGCGGAAACATCACAAGATTTGGAAGCGGAAACAGTCTCGCGACTCCCGAAAACTGTTCTGGTGAAAATGCGAGTGAATCTTCATTCATCGGCGGCACCACTAGTTGTTAAAGGCGGGGGGTCCAGATGTATTTCTGGTAATGTTTCTGGATCAAGATCTATTTTTGGGAAATTTTCAGTACTTGCCGCAACTTCCTTTAAGCAAGTGTCAAAAGCATCAAGAAATTGCTTGAGGTGAAGACCGAGATAGTAAACACCGTAAGGCTCAAGGTACCCATGCACACTGCCGTGCAATTTACGGGCGCCTCGAATATTGCCGTTACCAAAATGATATAGAGCCACAGCAGCCTGGATGAGTCCCTGATAAAATTTTCTCGATGGACCGCGATACTCTGTCCATAATTCTTCCCAAACCTCGTGACATTCGTAGTAATCGCATTCGTTAAATTTTTCTATGCCCGCCAGATAAAGCGGTTCGTATTCTGAAGGATCAGTCAATTCAGATACCATCGAATCTCCTCGGGAAACAATTGCTGCAATTGCGAAACGGAACACTGAAATCGTAGCATCGACGCGCCAAGAGCGAAGCCTCTATGGTACCTTGAAGCGTAAAATGAAAGCGAAACTCCCACCAAAACCAGCGGCAGTCAACGTGAAGGCAAGAATTGTGCCAAGCAGGGAAACTCGTGGTCAAAGAAAGGACCGCGCGCTCCAGATAGTAGATTGTCTCGAAAAGCTGTACCCAGACGCAGATTGCTCCCTTCGTTTCAGCAACCCTTTCGAACTTCTCATTGCGACCATTTTATCGGCTCAATGCACTGACAAACGGGTGAACATTGTCACCATTGACCTCTTTAACCAGTGGCCAAACCCCCTCAAGATGTCACAAGCAAGCCTTCAGGAACTCGAAAATGCGGTGAAGACAACGGGTTTTTTTCGTGCCAAAGCAAAAAACCTTCAGGGTTGCTGCCGCAAACTCGTTGATCAATTTGATGGGATTGTTCCCCAAACGGTCGAAGAGTTGACCTCCCTGCCAGGGGTTGGCCGAAAAACAGCAAACGTCGTCCTTGGCAGTGCCTTTGGATTGGCAGAGGGGGTTGTCGTAGATACGCATGTTGGCCGAATTTCCCGTCGCCTCGGGCTTACAAAAGCAAAAGATGCGATTCGGGCTGAACGGGACCTGATGCGAGAAATCCCTCGAGACCACTGGGTCGTTATAAGCCACCGATTGATTCAGCATGGCAGAAGTACGTGCCTTGCTCGTAAACCTCGATGCGCTGGCTGTGGACTTGTAAACCTTTGCCCAAAGGTGGGAGTCCCGAAACATCTTAAAATATCTCAGTAATCAGAATTTTTTTTGAGACATTTCTTCTTTCAATCCTTACACTCTACGTATGGTCGTGGGAAATTTTCAACTTTCCAAGGCCGCGGATAACGCCACCGCACTTCGTAAGGAAATTCGCAATGATTCTCTCAGGCCACGAGATCAGGCAGCAACTTGGCGAAAATATTCACATTGACCCCTTTGATGATAAAAGGGTGAACCCCAACAGCTACAACCTTTCGCTACATGACGAATTGCTTGTCTACGAAGAAGTCGTCCTCGACATGCGAAAAAGCAATCGAGTCGCCAGAGTGCAGATCCCAGAGGAAGGACTTGTTCTTACTCCGAATCAGCTCTACCTCGGGCGAACGGTTGAGCGAACAGAAACTCACAATCTTGTCCCAATGATTGAAGGCCGAAGTTCGATTGGGCGACTCGGTTTATTCGTACACGTTACCGCTGGGTTTGGTGATGTTGGCTTTGCTGGATACTGGACACTGGAAATGTTTGCTGTCCAACCGGTGAAAATCTATCCAAATGTACCTATATGCCAAATTTTCTTTCATCAAATCACTGGTGCAATCACAGAATATTCAAGTAACAAGTATCAACACAATCGTGATATTCAACCGAGCATGATGTTTCAAGAATTGGGCGGAGACACAAGTGACGAACAACTAGAACTAGCTTTTTCGGGAGGACAAAAGAATGGGCAGCCTCCCCGATGAACTGCGAATGATCCTGAATGACGCTAAGACCTGAGTGCGTCTCACACTGCTCGGTGAACGCCAAACGTATCATGCATTTTCCTCTTTCGGCAGACCTCACATGGCTTTTCTCAATTTTAGTAACAAAATCGAACAGGCTCTTTGTCTTTCAACTGTTGGAATATCGCTTCTTTTTGTTGTTCTAAGCCTTACCGCGCTCTTTACTGCCAACAAAACCCTCATGTTGGTTGCCGCTATTCTGCTGCTCTTTTCAATCCTCCTGACTGTCGGCCTCCTGGTCTATCCAGAATTCTTTGGAAAGTCCTCCGACGAATAGGTCACTCAACACACTTGGAACTCCAGAGTGTATTTTGAGAGCATGACCTTGAGAAATGGTCGCCATCACGGACAATCGACCAATACTGAACGCCTGAAATCTTAAGACCATGTTTTTCTTTTCCTGAACCATTGCGAAAGGTCTCACGTACCGTGCTACGAACTCATACATGCGGTGAATTGCGCCCAAACCATCTCGAAGAAAACGTCACTTTGTGTGGCTGGGTAGACCGCATTCGCGACCACAAAGGTGTCATTTTCATTGACCTTCGAGATCGCTGGGGGAAAGCTCAGATTGTCATTGGGCCTGATGCACCACCAGATGTTATGGAGAGAGCTCGAGCGGCACGATCTGAATGGGTCCTTTCTGCAACCGGTCGTGTTGGACGACGTCCTGAGGGCACCACGAACCCAAAACTGCTTACTGGTGAAATCGAAGTTGTCTGTAGCAATATCGAAATCCTCAATGAAGCTGACACACCAGCCTTTCAACCGGGAGCCAAAGAACTACCAGGTGAAGAAGTCCGTCTCAAAAATCGCTGGCTTGACCTTCGGCGAACTGACATGCAAAACAATTTATTATTACGGAGCCGGATAGTAAAAATCATGCGGGATCACTTTGATGAACTCGGCTTCGTCGATGTCGAAACACCAATGCTTGGCAGAAGTACTCCGGAAGGAGCCCGCGATTACCTCGTTCCAAGCCGACTTGAGCACGGTGCTTTCTTTGCACTGCCGCAGTCACCACAACTTTATAAGCAGCTTCTAATGATTGCCGGATTTGATCGATACGTGCAGGTAGCGAAATGCTTTCGTGACGAAGATCTTCGAGCAGACCGACAACCTGAGTTCACACAGCTAGATGTCGAGATGTCTTTTGTTGACGCAAAAGATGTAACAAGTGTTATTGAAGATCTTGTCGTCAAGACAGCCAAGAAAATCCTTGATATCGACATTTCACTTCCGTTACCACAATTGACCTGGGCTGAGTGCATGAATCGCTACGGGCATGATGCTCCAGACCTACGGTTTGGTCTCGAAATTATTGACCTGACTAAGGACACCAAGGAGAGTGACTTCCGTGTTTTCAAAAGCGCGGTTGAATCTGGCGGGAAGGTCCGAGGAATTCTTGTTTCTGATGCCGCTGAAAAATTTTCTAGGAAAGACCTTGATGTCCTGACGGCAATGGCAGTCGACGCAGGCGCAAAAGGCCTAGTCTGGCTGAAGCTTGATGCTTCTGGATCGTGGACAGGCCCTGTGGCAAAAAACCTTGGCTCTACTGTTGCAGAGAATATACGGACGTCACTCGACGCCAAGCCCGGAGACCTTGCACTGATCTCAGCTGACAGCTTCGACGTGACCTGCAAAACACTTCACACGCTAAGGAAACACCTTGGTAAAAAACTCAACATGTATGACGAAGGTACCATGCATATATCATGGGTTGTTGATTTCCCAATGTTTGCCCGTGATGAAGAATCTGGTAATTGGGCCGCGATGCATCATCCCTTCACTGCACCTCATCCTGACGACCTCGAAAAACTGACGTCGAATCCAGCAGAGTGTCGAGCAGTTGCTTATGACCTTGTTATCAACGGATCTGAGGCAGGAGGAGGCACAATTCGAATTCATGACAGAGCAACTCAGCAAAAAGTTTTTGAACTCCTTGGAATTTCACCTGATGATGCACAAGAACGCTTTGGTTTTCTTCTAGACGCGTTGGCAAGCGGTGCACCTCCACATGGTGGAATTGCCCTCGGCATTGATCGTTGGGTCATGCTCTTTGGCCATCTTGACTCAATTCGTGATGTGATTGCCTTCCCAAAAACACAGCGCGCGAGTGACTTAATGACCGGAGCGCCCGGACATGTCGATACAAAACAACTCGCGGAACTTGGTGTTCGCACGATAATACCGGCAAAACCGGCTGCAGAAACCAACAGCAACGGGAAGTGAGCCAAAATTCACGGGCTTCGCATGATGGGCCTGCCACAGACAAAACTGTGGGTTACACTTAAGAATCCTTAGAGGGCGAATAGCTCAGCTGGTTAGAGCACCTCGTTTACACCGAGGGGGTCGGGGGTTCGAATCCCTCTTCGCCCATTCTCTTTTTCCTTAAACCCGATATCAGGTGTTTAACGCACTCAGTAATTCTTGCTGATACTCAAGGCCACTCTTTAAGTAGTCATGACGCTTAATGAGAAGTCGCAAAAAGAGTCACAGAAAAAAAGATTCTTCTCCTCGCATGAGGGTGGAAGATGCCCGGTTTTCTACCCGTGTAGCGTGCTTCGATTTCCTCAGTTGAGCCTTTCAATAAATGACTGTGATAAATCCCACGGTTTTTTGTACATTTCCACCGACCGCAATGAATAAGTGCCGTTGCTGCATAGTCCATTTTTCGTCATCGTCTTCGATTCATGACAACTCGTGGCAACGTGGGCGTGAGTTATGGCACCACACTTCAATTTGCAGGGGGTTCACATAAACGCAAGCAAGAATGCTGAGAGTTCGCTTCAAATCTTTGAACAAGAAGGGAACCCCGTGCACCTGTCTACTCTAAATACTACGGCAACGTATGCTCATTGGTATGGCAGGCACCCTTGGTTAGCTTTTATTTCAGGATCACCGCTTCTAATTCTTGTGTGCATTGCAGGCAACTGCTTTGCCTTTATTTTGTTCCTGAGTTTTATGGCTGAAGGTCGCACTGTCGAAACAAGCCCGCTAGTAATGCAGATGGTGTTGTGGGGCAGTCGAACAATTGCTTTTGTGCCAGCGATCGGGGCAGCTTCTCTGTTGTGCTGGTTGGTAAGTCGATCGGGAAGACATCGACTTTGGGCATTGGCTGGGTGTTGCATAATCGCTCTGCTGGCGAGTTGCTTTTGTGTACTCTGCACGTTACCCAAAACCGAGCCGGGAACAGGGGAATTTGCAGTGTGCTTCACCGCAAGTAGATATCTCTGGAAGAGTGAATTCTGGTATCCGAGTCAGGCCGTCGCGCCGTTGATCATTGGGGCACTATTTACTGTCGCTGGTCGTACACCGAAAGGTCCGGCCCCGAACGCTGCTGACGCTGAGCCAATGCAAGTCGCCGCGTAAGCGTCGTACCGGACGACGTACCTCAGGCGAGAGCATGATGGGCAGAGTGGGTTTTCTTGCGATACCGGGAAGAGACCATGTCTACTCTTATGCCCACCGAATTGGACATCAACTCGTGAAGTTTTCGTCAACCATGAACACTTAAGAGAAAAGAAGATCTGATAGTAGATGTTACACCTAAACTTTGGCATTGTTTCTGATGAGGTCGTTTGCGTTTGCTGATCACCCTCATAAATTTCTCGGAGTTGGTTGCGACCATCCATAACGACCGATGGGGGTAGTATCACGGCCAGTTGTGAGCCATCCTTCGGCGGGATCAAGTTTCTCAGATTACTTTGGCAACGGTGTATTAGATTTCACCGCGTTCTTCGGGTAAGGATTGCCCGGTCCAAACACGAGCATATCCTCGCGCGATTCGGTCGTAACAAAGGACTCGTCAATCTTGCCATGTGCGTCTTGGACACGTCCCAGATCCAGGTCCAGATGCCTGGCCATGAAAGGGTAGGCCGCCATCCGCTTCGACGTGCCGTAGTCGTGTTCCTCGTCACCAAAGTGAGCGTTTTCTGCGTTGTCAGCCGCCCCGTACAGGCTGTAAACGTGCTGGATGTAAGGGAACTCGTCACGAGGGACGAACCGTGTCCAATCCGCCCCATTGGAAATCACCATTTGGGGACGAGGGGCGGCAAGCGCGGCAATCTCAGCGTTATTGGTTTTGTGGTGCCCACTTTGATGTATCGGCATACCGCTTTCACACACGCAACCTCCAAAGAAATGCGCTGACACCTGACACACCGGGACGCTCACCGCGATGCGATCGTCGATGGCCGTTAAAAGAAACGACTGCGTACCGCCTCCTGAGCAACCAGTGATGGCCAGCCGCTGTTTGTCCACATGCGGCAACGACACCAGGAAATCGAGTGCGCGGATGCTGTTCCATGTCTGCAGTCGAAGCACTTCGGGAGTCTCTCTGTGCGACCATCCCGCCTCCTTCCAGTCGCCGTACCCGACCATGTCGTATTGAAATACCGCCGATCCCATGCGTGCTAGCACGGCGCAGCGTGTTTGGCGACTTTCGCGGAATCGACCTCCGTGACCGTGTGGACACAAGATACCGGCTAGGTCACCGTTGAAACTCGTGGATCGGTACAAGGAACCCGTAACATAGAAACCGGGTGAACTTTCAAAGGCCACACTTTCCACCACGTATCCGTCGTAGGTCCGCTTGTTCGAGAATCGTGGATTAAGCGGTGTCCTCTCAGGCAGCGAGTTCAATCCGGCTCCGCGCAGAATACCTTGACGGATCTTCTGCTTGCGTTGCTTCCACCCAGCCAGGTCTTGGTAACTGGCTTTGAACCGGGCAAGTTCTTTTCGAGCCTCATCGGGCTTCTGCGCACGTCCCACCCGCAACACCAGTTGTGAACCTGCCGCCTGCGGCGGTGCTGTGGGCTCATCCGCATTAAGGTAAGCAATCTCATTCCAGAGTGTCAGCTGAATGAGCGACACGCAGCAGGTCAGTCGCAAGAAACATTTCAGTGGTACCATTTCATTCTCCTGTCAGATGGCGGTGAGACCTTCGAAAGTCGAAAGAGTATCGTTGCAGACCCCGCGTCGCAAAGGAATGGCCCCCGCCTTCAGCGAAGATGGATGTCGATTATGGGCAGGTCATTCGGCGAGTGACGCTCCTAAAGTTCTTTTTTTATTTCTACAAAGATTCTCAGTGATTCCCAAGCTAAGAATAAAGATTTAAATAAAATGCCCTTCCGAATAATTAAGACAATTTAAAAAATACGATGTACGATCGAAACCATCCGCTGGCTTATCGTTTAGAGATCAGCCAAAAAATATCGGACAACAGGCAGCAACAAGAGTAAATTCGTACGCCTCAAAAAGTAGCAATCGGCGGAAAGCGTTGCAAAAAGAGTCCTCCCCTCTAACGAGGGCAAGTTTTTTGGAGATGCCGGTCAAACCGACTGATTGTGCCGGCTGTCTCTTTCAAGCAGGACTGCGTGTACCTATGGCGACAACACACTCTTTCATCGCAGGCTAGGTGAGTGTGCCGACTTGATCTCAGGGTTCTTCCCACGGTCTAAGACCAATGATACTACTGACCTCGAGCCTCGCTGGGTCGACCACTACATGTTTCACGCGACGTCGATTCCAAGTGTATGTCATATGCACGAGTCCATCTGTTGCCTGGATCATCGCCGGATAGGAAAACTCACCGGAATCCTCCCGCTCAATAAGTGCCACTGCCTTCCACTGCAGGCCATCGTCACTAATTGCGAGATGAAGCATGTTGCGTTTGCCCCAGCCATCCTTGCGCCCTTCACCATTGAGATGGTTATAAAGTAAGAGATGACGCCCGTCTTCGAGCGTGAGCGCCTCAATGCCCGAATTATTATTTGGCAGATTTGATGCCTCGGGCTTGGTCCATGTCCGTCCCTGATCGCTGGAGAAGGCCTGTACGATCCGCTCTTCCTTCGAGCGAAACATTGCTTGTAAATGACCATCAGCCAGTTTAAGGAGCGTTGGCTGGATGACCTGAAATGGCTGCTCTACCGGCTCAAATCGTTGCCATGCCATGCCGAGTTCAGGCCGCTTGAGATCAAGCAGTCGCTCAAAGTGAAACCGCCAGTCATTATCATGTTCTGTTGACGACGGGCAAAGCAAACTACCATCCGTTAGCAGTAAGGGCTTTCCGCGTACCGGTCCATCGATGCCCTCGGGTAGTCGCCGACGGTCGCGGAAAGAGCGTCCACCGTCGTAGCTAATCACAAGTTCACCCCACCAGCGTGAAGGGTCCGGCCCGACCTTGAAGAAGAGCATCGTCGCCCCGTCGCCTGGTGGTTGATAGAGCACCGGGTTCCAACATGGATGCTGTAACCCCTCATGCTGAATTCCATTGGCCTGCTCTTGTGGTGTCGACCAGCCTCCACCATCGTTGTAGCTTGACCAAATGCCAACATCAGGATTTTTTTCCCGCGTGCCACCAAACCAGGCGGCGACAATTCCTCGCGGCGTCTCGCAGAGAGTTGAGGCATGGCACTGAGGAAAGTTTGCCTTCTCAAATATAAACTCCTCATGAACGAGGCCCGGAAATCTCGGATTGCCAGTAGCATTCGGTGAGCGAACCTGCAGTTCGTCGTGAGAATAATGAATGCAATCGTCATGTTTGATGAAGTACAGCAAGCCGTTCTCTGCCCCGAGAACGAGATCAGGCTTGCCATCTTGATCGAAGTCACAAGCCGTAGGGCTGGTCGTGTGACTGGAAACATCACGACGGGCGAGATTGCCGATTTTCTTGAGTACGACCTTTGCATTCCGGTCTGCTACGTTGCGATACCACATGGCGTTCTCTGAATTCACAAGCAGATCGAGTCTGCCGTCACTGTCCCAGTCGACAACGTCGAGTTTCACTCGGCCGCTGCGGCCTGCGCTGCGTGCGTTGAGTCGGATGGAGTCGCCATCCTCATCAACAAAAATGCGTGTTTCCTCAGAGGCTCGGCTCTGGCAGGTGAGATAGCCCTCTTGGTCGAGGATGACGAGGTCGAACTGGCTATCACCATCGAAGTCGGTAGCCAGCGGTGTGGTTCGCCACTGCGTCTGTAAATTGGCGGCTTCCGTCTGCCACCAGTACCAGACTGGCGGTCGCTCACGGGTCCAGAAGGGGAGTGGCTCTTCCCGGAGTCCCTTAGTGGTGTTGCGAAGTAGCTGGATACGCGGCCAGATCGAGTTGTAAAGAATGTCATCACGACCGTCGCCATCCCAGTCGGCCACTGAAAGGGTGGTGTAGCCCCACTTCGCTTCTGCTGGCCCCTGAATGGAACCTGATGGTCCAGCCATCACGCGAAACGTGCGGCCGTCGACTGTGAGAAGCTCCGGCGCTGACCACTTTGTCCCTGTCCCATTTAGATTGGTGAATATCGCGATGTTGCCCGCGGTGTTGCCGCAGAGGAGATCTTCATCACCATCCCTATCCCAATCATGAGCATATGGTGTTGAGAGTGCTCCAAACTTTAGCTGGTCAGCTAGCTGCCGAAAGTAGACTGGCTGACGGAACAGTGGTGTCCCATTCGAATTAAAAGTCACATTCTCAACAAAGGCTACCCGACCATCCTCATCCCCCACGATAAGGTCAACGTCACCGTCGGCATCCCAATCGATGGCTGTGGGCGTGATCATCTGCAAATGCATTGAGAGTGGCTGTCCATCATCGGCAATGAGTTTGAGGCCTGAGCCGTATCGTGGCTCTTGCCGGGTACCCACATTACGGAAGTAAGTGAAACCGTCGAGAAACTCTCCACAGATCAGGTCAAGGTCGCCATCGCCATCGAAGTCTGCGAAGTTCGGACTCGGCCAGCCGTAGACATCAATCGGTGAACCGCCTGCAAGAATTTTCTGCGGGGTGTCATTGTAAATTCCGCTGACGTTCTCTATCAGATAAACCCATCCATGAAGTGGACCGTTTCGCCAGCGTCCTCTCCCGTCGTAGGCCTGGTCCCACCCATAGTCACTCCAGTCGCCGATACCAACAACTAGATCTTGATCGCCATCGCCTTCCCAGTCGATATATCGCCACATCCGGCCACGCGTGTTACCAGGATGAAAGCGTGCGTTGGGGTAGATCACTGCTCCGCCCTTATCGGCTGTTCCCGTCGTTCGGAAGTCTGGGTATGCGATGTTTTCACGGAGTACGCGAGGCTCGCCATCCACCATGCTCATCTGCACGTTCTGGCCGCTCGGCCCAATACGTACCGCAGGATTGAACACAGGCATTGCAACCGCAGGATCCTGTGACGGATTCTCAAAAAACCAGAGTCCGTTGGATGGCTTATCAGGGCACGACACGACGAGGTCAAGGTCCCCGTCCCCATCGAAATCCATCGGCAGCGGCCACGCCCAGAGCCCAACTCCCAGATCGACCTCCAGGCCAGGATTGTTGTAACAGAGTGGCCGTAGCTTCCATTCGTCTTTGGGGCCTGAAGCAAATGAGGTAGAGGTTACAAAGATGGCGATCCCAACAACCACAACTTGACGACAACTCACCGTGTCACTCATTGCTTCGCTTCCTCCCTAGCAGACCGGACGTGTGTCGATCATACCTCCGCCATTGCCAAGAGAGTATCCTGAGCGACGGGCTCTTGCTAGCAGCCCCCATCAGAAGCGTGTCGCTAGATACCTCCGCCCGTCGGTGACCGTACACAGGGCTGTTTGCCTCAAAAAGTAGCATACGGAAAAGAAGTCAAGAAAAGAGTCACAGTTTTGGTAACCAATATTTTTATGGCATCTGCTGGGACCTCTTCACCCTTTCACTTTTTCATTGAAGCCGCTATTCCGGCCTTTGATACTCTGCGATTCCTGCTGATACTCAATGCGACTCTTTCGGTAATCATGACGCTTGATGAGAAGTCGTAAAAAGAATCCTCCCCACTGTTAAGGGTGCGAAGTCTCAGTTTATCTTTTCAGTGTGAAGGACGCATCGCGTATTCCTTGTGCACTGATTGCCCATAAATATAAATTTTTGAAAGTGAGGCATTTAGTAGGAACTTTTTCTGATACTTTGAATGCGTCGAAGCGAATTGCTTCGTCCGTGCAGGGGTATCGGAAATGTGACCCTCAATCCTTCGACTAAGACAGGACCGGTGAATGATTGATCTTCAACTTTTGGAACAAGCATATGACCTGACATCAGACCAGGTGCTTCAGTTTCGAGAAGAAGGATTTTTAAAACTACCAAATGTCTTTGATGCAGCAACGCTCCAGCACTTTGAACCAGAGATTTCCCGACTCACATTCGCGCACAACCATCTTGACGGCATGCCGATGGAGGAACGTGATACCTATTCGAAGGCATTTATTCAGGTGGGAAACCTGTGGAAGAAAAGTGAGAACGCCCGACGGCTCACGTTTTCAAAACGACTCGCTGGAATAGCAACTGATTTGCTCGGCTCAAGCGGTGTTCGGCTATGGCACGACCAGGCACTTTATAAGGAGCCGTCTGGTGGTTTCACGCCCTGGCATGCCGACCAACAATACTGGCCAATGAAAAGCAGCTTGTCTGTCACCGCGTGGATTCCGCTGCACGCGGTACCCCTGGAACAGGGGCCTCTTTGTTTTGGGCGGGGAAGTCATCGCAAACGGATAGGAAGAGATCTTCCTATTTCGGATAATTCTGAAGCACTGATCCACAAAGAAATAAAAGATCAGGGAGTTGTTGAAGTGATCGAGCCGTACAAATTGGGTGATGTGTCGTTCCATCTTGGATGGACCTTACATCGAGCAGGGCCAAATAGTACGACTCGTCCACGAAAAGTGCACACCGTGATTTATATGGACTGCAACATGAAACTCGCAGAGCCGTCGAATCCGAATCAGTCGCTTGATCATGAAAAATGGACACCGTCCACTGCGGTTGGAGAGGTTATGAACGACCCGTTAAATCCAATTCTGTTTACCACAGGGACCGGCCATAAAGACATTTGCTGAAAGGGTGCAATTTCATCGGTGAGTTTGGGTCCAAATGCCATCGCGAAGTAGGATTGTTCTTTCGAAATCAACTCAAAAGAGTACGAGACAACCGGAGGAAACAAAAGCAAATTCGTCTGCCTCAAAAAATAGCATCCGGCAAAGGAGTCATGAAAAGAGTTACAGTCCGAAACACCCTTGTTTTCTAACACCTGGCTAGGACCTCTTAACCCATTCACTTTTTCATTAAACACTTATTTCATGGCGTTTACTCAACTTGTTAAACATTGCTGATACTCGACGCGACTAATGAATCAGTCGCGACACTACATGACTCGTCATGAATGGAATCGCGACGGTCACCAGTTATGAACACGGGGACAAGGCCACCCGGCGAACAACTGGCCATTGTGATTCAAAATCGCCAACGCAACCCTCAGGGGGCCAGTCGTTCCAATGTCCATGTTCCCTGCTCAACACGGCTGAACCTTAGCCTATCATGCAGCCTGCTCGGACGGCCCTGCCAGAACTCGATACGCTCAGGGATGACCCGATACCCACCCCAGTGTTCAGGTCGAGGGATCGCCGACTCCTCAGGGTACCGTTCTTGATACTCCTTCACGAACTGCTCCAACGTGTCACGACTTGCAATCACTTCACTTTGTGGTGAACTCCAGGCTCCGATCCGTGACTGAGCGGGACGGCTCTGAAAATAAGCATCGCTTTCCGATGCACTTACTTTTTCCACTCGACCCGCAATCCGAACCTGCCGCTCCAAATCGACCCAGTGAAACGTCACGGCAGCATAAGGATTGGCAGCCAACTCCCGTCCTTTTTGGCTGGCGTAATTGCTAAAGAAACAGAAGCCTCGCTCGTCATACTCGCGAAGCAAAACAATTCGAGCAGAAGGCCGCCCCTCTTGGGTCGCCGTTGAAAGAGTCATCGCCTCGGGCTCGGGTAAACCTGCCGCCACTGCCTCGTCATACCATGTTGTGAATTGATGGAGTGGATCGCTCGCAATTCCGTTTTCATCAAGAGCATCTCGCTCATAACTTTTCCGAGCATGTGTTTCTCTCGATGTCATTTTCCTTGAATCCTTTCATAGCATGAAGGCTTTTTTGAATACAAACATTAGAATTGCCATAGGCATATTCAATATGCTGACACTTCAAACAGTAACACGTTAAGCCAGATTACACAGGCGTTGAGTGCTCCCATACTACGAATGCCATCCCGAATAACTCCATGGATCGCGGGATCGTCGACCAATGTATCACTCATTATTTCCCACAATGCGGACACTTTCTGGCAATACAAAACGACTGTATTTTTCTGGATTCACCACAATGAATACATAGAGCATTCTTCTTCACAATCGATTGATATGCGGTATCTATCAGCAAAAAAGCTCCAGAAATTCCTACTGTTGCCCCAAGGAGCCACAGCACGGCAGGCCGTACATTGTCTATACCACCAAGACTTTGAATCACAACGCCGATTGCAACGATGCTAGTCGAGATTGCCGAATACACGAATATTCGTCCCTGTTTCCACGGAGAGTGTCCTCTCATCTCGTTTACCTGCAATTCCTCGAATTTTCGAATGTGACAAATGCCTCCTCCTGCTGACCCAAATCGTAACGCGCGAGTGTTTTTTTATGTGCCTGTAATTCACTGCCACGAACGAATCGTGAGCTAGGCAGCAAAAGCAGCCAACCAGGCTAATTTTTTATAAGCCTCCTGCAGCCTTGCCCACTGCGGGTCGTTTTCGGAAGAGCTAAGCTCTTTTGGCCTGATTTTGAGCACCCGACTCGCATATTTTAGAAACCGCGGTACACTTTAAATCCTGTATCCAAGAGCAAGATGGTCGTTTCCGAGTCTTTTGGAACAACTCCGTAAATTTTTAAAATCGTGCATCCAACTAGCCGTGGGTGTCACGCATCGCATGTTCATTTTAAGCTATTCAAGGGCAAGTAAAACAGATGGGTCATTACACCGGGGCTAAAGCTCGCATCAATCGTCGTCTTGGATCCATGATCTTTGAAAGTGCTGGAGCAATAAGAGCATCGGAACGACGTTCCGATCCACCTGGTGTTCGGTCGAAAAGACGCAACAAGCCTTCTACCTATGGTGAAGGTCTGATTGAAAAACAAAAAATAAAATACTATTATGGTTTTGGTGAAAAACAGCTCAGAAGGTTTTTTGCCAAAGCAGCACGAAAAACTGGTAACACGGGCGATATCTTTCTTATTGAATGCGAACTGCGACTCGACAATGTAGTTCGCAGAAGTGGCTTCACGAAAACCCGACCTCAGGCTCGCCAAGGTATTGTCCACGGTCATTTCACTGTGAATGGTGTTCCTGTTGACAAGCCTTCTTTTCAGGTTAAGCCTGGAGACATTGTTGATGTCAGAAGAAAAGGAAAGCTTGTGGATTTGTACCAACAGGCCATTGCAACTCAAACTGGTGAGCCTTGTGATTGGATCAGTTCGGACAACGAGCGGCTGAGATTCACAGTTGACAGACGACCCGACAGGTCAGATGTCAGCCTACCTGTAAACATCAACAAAGTTGTTGAATTTATGTCCCGCTAATGAATTGTGAAATTCTTAGCGATGACCCAAAAAGTGGATGTGCGATCAATCTAACACCTTTTGAACGCGTTAAAGGTGTAGCCATCCCTAGGTTTTCTAGACGGTCGTGAATACCGTGCCTTTCAGGACAAAGTAATTCCCGACAGGAGCTGCTATTCTCGTATCTCAGACTGTCCCTGCGTCTTTTTTCAACATCCACACAAAGTGCCTAATTTTTGTACGTTTTGAACGAGCAATCGTGAACTGCATGCGGATAGATTGTGATCTTTGGCCCTCCACCTGCTTTTCGTATTGCCGAAACTATTGACTCTGAAAAAGAAGTGGGGAAAACCTTATCCTCTAGACCGTGAAACCTTCTTTGCTGAGAAGAGTGTTTCCACAATGCTTTGGATTCAATTTGACGAATTCACTTCAACACCATTGATCGAACCAAGAAATCTCAAGATATCTCGCCCGCTCGAACCACTGTAGTGAACACCATCCGTTGACTTGAGTGTTGGATCACCGGCATCGATATTATCGTTGTGCAATTTTACTGAGCCATCGACATAAGCCATGACAACTCCACTTGGATGATAGCTACTTGCGGGCCCCAGATTCATTTGCGGCAGCGCGTCGTCTGAACTTTGGTGGTGCATGTGTAAAGAAAAGAGAGAAACCTCCCGAAGCAGAATAGTATTAGACATGTTTCTACGTCATGAGCCACCTTGCACCAGTTCCCCAGATGCACGCGTTAGCAATGCCAAGACCACATGATTTTCTGTGCTGGTACTCAAATAACGTACAGAACCATCGCACAATAAAATATTTATTCCACCAGGATGGTCTGAAAACATAGGCACATTAGGCCCGGCATCCCAGACTTTTGTTGGCAGTGGCTTGATCAGTGCAACATTGCGATGTGCATGACCAACATAATTACAATTAAGCCCTGATGCCCAAACACCTCTGGCATGCCCACCACCTAAACCAACGCCGGACCATTCGAACACAAGAATTGTCTGAGAAATTCCATCTGTGATTGAATGATAGGAAACGCCCTCATTCACACTACCGACCTCACGTAGTAATAACACCCCCGTGTTAGCAGGATATGACTGCCCTCGGTGATCGAGATAGTGCGTTTCGTTCGGGTTCACACCCGCATTTCCTGAGTAGTCAATACATGCCATTCTATAAAACTCACCTAATTCACTTATGGCATCGTTTTGTCGAGATGACTCTTCTCGAGAAACACTTGGACAAAGATATTGACTTATCTTCGTTGTTGTTGCTTTCTGATTCACAGGGGAACGAAAATCTGCATTCAAAAACAAACGAGAGTCATCTCTTACAAGGTCAGGCTCTGGAACTGGTGCCCATGTCGCTTGGCAGTCAACATGATCCATAAACTCAAGAAAAAAACTACTCCATGAAATGGTTTTGAAATTTTGCTTCTGTATGCGACCGGGTGGCAGTCGCTCCCGATGTGCTGAAGCAAATTGAGTGGTCGCTAAACCGATCTGCTTTAGATTATTCTGGCACGTAAGCCGCCTTCCTGCCTCACGTACGCGCTGAATAGTCGGCAGTAAAAGTCCAACAAGAATCACAAAGACAGCAGTGGTGATCAAAAGTTCAACTACAGAAAATCCTGATTGTTTTTTTTGCTTTTCACGAACAAAACTCATACTTTCCCCCTGTCTCTGTACGTAGGGTTCGGTAACCAGGTTCACGTAGGATTCGGTACAAGGTTGGGGGATTCGTCTTCCAACCATCTGTAACAGCTAACGTGCAACCTCTTTTTGAGGGTAATAACGCGGACATATTCAGTGCATTTCACCCAGCCCCCCCTCTTGACTCCAGAATCCAAAAAACCCTCAGAATCGATACATCTTATGTCGATCTCCCATATAGAAGCACAAGGGAATACATACTCCCTCCTCGTTTTTCTAGTTCATGCGTCATCCTGAAAACCGAAAACCTGTTCGGAGAGCGAACGTCTGCACAGTGCACTCGCGTTTACGATACCTGCGCGCACTGACGCTACTCATGCTACCGCTGTATTTCTATTTATCGTGGGAACAGCCCACGGCAGCAATGG